>Ga0114963_10001077_pt1 | contig 18841 bp, 16 predicted proteins | sample C_131016_EF_Meta_FD_87019 | JGI IMG/M metagenome (GOLD analysis project Ga0114963, IMG submission 87019) | Freshwater microbial communities from Lake Croche, Canada to study carbon cycling - C_131016_EF_MetaG | ecosystem: Environmental > Aquatic > Freshwater > Lake | place: Lake Croche, Canada...
ATCAAAGAAAAAGAACGTGTCAAAAAAGAACTTGAAATCGCAAAAATCAAAGAAACTGAGCGGCTTGAGCAGCGCCGTCGCGATGCCGAGCGCGCCGAAGCCGATAAAAAGATAAAAGAAGAAGCTACCAAAAAACAACTGGCAGATAAACTTGCCGCCGAGAAAAAAGAAAAAGAAGAGACCGAGAAAAAACTAAAAGAAGAGGCCGCTAAAAAAGCCAAAGAAGAGGCTGCCAAAGTCGCAGCAGCAGAGAAAAAGGCAAAAGAAGAGGCCGCTCAACGGGCAGCCAAAGATCAGGCCTTAAAAGATATGATGCGTGGAGATGCCTTAGGCGCCGCCGGCATACCTGGCGGGACTGCAGACCGCAACCAGTCGGGTGGTGGTCGCGATGATGGTTACGGCGCGAAAGTACGGGCTTGTGTGCAGCCAGGCGTATCATTCCCGCCGCCCGCGCGTGGCTCAGCGGGCAACCCCGCCGCACAGTACCGAGTAAGCTTGAAACCTGACGGTCAAATAGCAGACGTCAAACTGACAAAATCTTCAGGTAACATCAACTTCGACCGTGCTGTCGAGACAGGGATTAGGCGCTGCACCCCCTTCCCACGGCCGTCTTCGGGCAGTTACCCCGGTTACATCGACGTCAACTACAATATGTATGATTGATAGGAGCCCGCAACATATGACGTTTAATCAACTTGACCCCATGCCAACTGCCCGCAAGACGTCAAAGAACGTCCTGCTGGGTTGGCTGTTTGCCTGCCTGATCCTCACACTTGCTCTATTGAGCGCTCACTCGGCCCAGGCGCAATTACGGGTCGATATTTCGGGCACTGGGGCGCAACAGTATCCCGTGGCGATCGCTGATTTTAGCGGCGACGCAGTCGGCAGTCAGGTTGCAGAAATTATCCGGGCCGACTTAACCCGCTCGGCGCAGTTCAGGCTCATCGCCACCTCTGGGTCTGCACTGACCGTCGACACGACGATCGCCTACGACGAGTGGCGCACTCGAGGTGCCGACTTTATTGCTTACGGTTCGGTAGTACGTCTGCCCGACGGCCGTTTTGAGATTAAGTACCGCTTGGGCGATACCGTGAAACGTGGGCCGCTTGACGGCTTCTCAGTTTCTGGCACAGAGAAAGAACTACGTCGCATGTCTCATCAGATCGCCGATCGTATCTACGAAAAAATCACAGGTATTAAGGGCGTGTTTGCGACGCGTATCGCCTACGTTTTAAAACAGGGTAAAACCTACGAATTACAAATTGCTGACGCCGACGGACAAAGTCCCCAGGTGGCGTTGCGCTCGCGCGAACCAATTATTTCGCCGGCTTGGTCACCCGACGGTGCTCGGCTTGCCTATGTCAGTTTTGAATCCGGCAAACCGGTGGTCTACGTACACCACCTTACAACTAGCAAGCGTGCGCCGGTCGCCAATTACAAAGGTAACAACTCTGCGCCTGCATGGTCACCCGATGGCAACATGCTGGCCGTCGTACTGACGCGTGATGGTTTATCGCAAATTTACACACTGGGTGCCAATGACGGCGCAAACTTACGCCGGGTGACTCGCTCGCCTTTGATTGACACCGAACCCGTCTTCGCACCTGATGGCAGATCAATTTTCTTTACCAGCGATCGCAGTGGTAGCCCACAAATTTATCAAACAGGGCTCGACGGCGGAGAGCCTCGTCGTATTTCGTTCAACGGCGGTTACAATATCTCACCTCGAATCTCACCGGATGGCAAAACTTTACTGACTGTTACACGTCGAGACGGCACGTATCGCATCGCTTCACTCAATTTGACTACGGGCACAGAATCTCTGCTGACCGAAGGTCGCGACGATCAGTCTCCAAGTTTTGCCCCTAACGGAATGCAAGTGCTGTATGCAGCAGTTCAGGGGGGTCGAAGCGTTTTAGCCGGAGTATCAAGTGACGGTCGCGTTCGTCAAACGCTGTCTGTCCTGAATGGCGAAATACGCGAGCCCACTTGGGGCCCATTTACTCAATAACCATTTAACTTTTTTAAAGGATACATCATGTCGCGCATCGCAAAAGCTTTCACCATCGCAGCCCTGGCTGCCAGTCTGGCAGCATGTAGCTCGGTTTCTCTTGACGACAAAGCTGGGGCTGGCGGTGCGGACGGCATTCTCGATCCGTTTAACCCGCAAAGCATTTTGGCTAAGCAGCGTTCGGTTTACTTTGATTTCAATAGCTACACGGTAAGCGACCAGTACCGTACATTGGTTGAAACTCACGGTAAATACTTGGTGCGCACGCCCGCGCAGCGCGTTGTGATTGAAGGTAACACTGATGCACGTGGTGGCTCTGAATATAACTTGGCGCTTGGGCAACGCCGTGCCGAGGCAGTGCGCCGCATGTTGAACTTGCAAGGCGTTTCTGATACGCAAGTTGAAACCATTAGCCTGGGCAAAGAAAAGCCCAAAGCGCTGGGCAACACTGAAGCGGATTACGCTGAAAACCGTCGTGCAGATTTCAACTATAAGCGTTAAGCTTTAGCATTGTGATCTGAACTAAACAGGGCGGCTCACCAGCCGCCTTGTCGTTTCAAAGGGATATTTCATGTCTATGACCACTACCTCTAAGCGTGTACTGAGCACCGGGTTGCTTTTGCTTGGTTGCCTGGCGACGACTCAGTCGGCGTTAGCCTTTGCCGACGATGATGCCCGCAAGGCGATTGTTGAATTACGTCAGCAAATTAAGACACTCACTGAGGCTAATCTGCGCGCTCGGACGCAGCTTGCGGACCAGATCGAGTCGCTTGAGCAAGAAGTGATGCGTCTGCGCGGCGATATGGAACAACTCGGACGCCCGAGCTCTGGGCTAGGTTCGCCCGGCGGCACCTCCGGTGCGCGTGCGCCCGATACTAAATCCGCTGATCCCCGCGAGCAATCGGCCTTTGACCAGTCGATTGAGAGCTTTCGTAAAGCTCAGTACAAAGACGCTATTGAAAATCTAACCGCATTTTTGACCCTTTACCCTGACAGTAGTCTCACCCCTACTGCACAGTTTTATCTTGGAAGTAGCCGTTATGCGTCAAAAGATTTCAAGGGCGCTATTGCCACGCTTGATGCAATGGTAAAAAGATATCCCCGAGAAACGCGCGCACCTGACGCCCTACTTATGATTGCTGGATCTCAGTTTGAGTTGAACAATCGCCCAGCTTCAAAAGCGACGCTTCAGCGTATCGTTCAAGAGTACAAAGGTACCCCGGCTGCCGATACCGCTGCCAAACGAATTCCTTTGCTCTAAGCAATACCGCGAGCTCGCTGACTTGAGTTTGATTAAGAGAAATCTTGATTCAATTCAGGGTTGGCTGGGCGCTTTACGAGACGTTCAAAGAGCCCTTTACGTCGATGCCAGCAACAAGCAGCCGACGCCCGCGATAATCAGCACTGTACCCATGGTTTCTTGACGTGTGCTTTTGCTTGCAAACACTCGCCATGAAAGTAATTGTGCAAACAAGACCTCAACCAACCCCAAGGTTCGCACATTAGCGGCGGCGGTCAGGGCAAAGCCCAGAAACCAGCCCTCTGAGGCTGAGGCGCCCAGCAAGCCGCCCCAAATTGAAATGCGCCAGGCCTGCAAGCAGCGAACCCAGGTCTCGTAATGAAAAATCATCATCCACGCTGCGAGTAGTAACGTTTGTACGCCTAACCCGCAGGTAAGCGTCAGCGAAGCACGCATCAAAAAATGGCCATCGCCTAACGCTAAGATGCCCCCTCTGAACGTGACCGCTGCAATCGCAAAGCATGCGCCCGCTAACAACCCCAACACCGCAGGCTGCAATCCTGAGCCCTCTTGAGGGCCATTGGCGGGCTTGCGCGCCATGATGGTTACACCAGTTGTAGCGACAATGATCGCAGCCATTGCGAGCCATGAAACCGTATCACCCAAAACAACCAAGCCAAAAACCGCCACCTGAACAGGCTCGGTTTTGGTCCAGGCGGTGACCACCACAAACGCTCTCTGACGCATCGCTGCTAGCATCAGGGCCGTTGCCGCAATTTGAGAAACAGCCCCAGCAGCAACAAACAGTGCAAAACTTAAATCCATCACCGGAAACGTCGACCCGGTTGCAAAAAAAGCAACCGCCGCAAACAGTGCAGCAAACGGAAATCCGTACAAAAATCTTACCTGCGTGGCACCGAGGGTGCCGAGTTTTTCAGTCAAGCTGCGTTGGATAGCATTACGCCCAGCTTGTGCTGCTGCGGCAAAAATCGAGGCGGGAATCCATAACCAAGTCCAATCGTGCACAAGAGTCTCCATTGTGAGTTAGCGACCGCCGAGAGCGCTAATTTGCTCGCAGTGTCAGCACCCCCGTTTATTGGTAGGCGGTAGTACGTTGCCTGGGATGTTAATGGCCACCCGCATGCTGCAGCAAGAGCGTCACCGTCGCAGAATCAAGCACAATCCCATCCGCACGTTGCTGCGCCATTTTTTTCAACTCAATTTCACCCGGCACGATCACTGGCTTCGTGGCATCGACTGCAGGGCTCTCATGCAAAATCGCAGCAAAATCCATCATCCGCTCTGACAACCATTGCGCCGAACCCAACAGCCGCGTGTCAATCAGAATAAAAAAGTGCCCCAAGTTTTGTGGCTCGTCAGGCGCATCGACCCAAGACTTAACGTGTGTGAGGTAAGCCGCGTTAGATAACAGGACGGCAAACATATCAACAAGCAAGGCAAGCCCGTAGCCCTTGTGCCCACCGACAGGCTGTAAGAAGCCATCAAGTGCGGCCTGAGGATCCGTTGTGGGTCGTCCTTTATCATCGGTCGCCCACGTATCGGGAATCGACTCACCCCGCTTAAACGCATTACGCACCTTCGCGCGCGCAACCACGCTCATCGCCATATCCAGTAAAAAGGGCGAACCGCCCGGATTAGGCACGCCAAAACCAAGCGGGCTGTTACCTAGCCGAGCATCACTGCCCCCCCAGGGTGCAATTGTCGTGGTGGCATTGCTACCGATCACACTCGCAAAACCTTCTTCTGCCGCAATCAACGAGTAAGGTGAGATCGGCCCAAAATGGTTGCTGCCGCGCGCAAACGCCATCCCAATGCCACACTGCCGGGCCGCCTCCATCGCCGCGCGTAGCGCACGCATACCGACCAACGGCCCAACACCATTGTCACCATCCACCAACCGAAGTGCAGGCGCAGGTGCTTGCACGGTGATATTCGGGCAGGCGTTAATGCCCTTGACCAACAAGCGCTCGCCGTATGACTCAACGCGAGACAACCCATGCGTACTTAAACCAAAAAGATCAGCCAGCACCAGCACCTTAACGACATCAGTCGCATCTACCTCAGTGAGCCCAAGCCCCCGAAATGCCCGAATCGCCAAGTCACTTAAGTCTGACTCAGACCAAACCGTTTGAACCTGCAACTTCTCACCCATGCCACGCCACCAAATCAATTGAATAGCCCCAAAGCATACCCGCAGGCGCCCCCAAAGTCAGCCCTGCCCCACGCGCAAACCGTTCAAGCGTGCAGGCGCTCCACCGCATCAATCCACCCCAGCGCTCGAGCGGCACCGAAGTGGCGTATTTTGCTCAGCACAAATACCCACGCAGGCGCCACTCGAGCGCGCGCGTAATATCAAGCGCTCAAAAAAAAATCCAGACCGAAGTCTGGATTTTTTTGAACATAAGTGCCCGAGCCGAAGCTCAGGCCGTGTGCAACTGGGCTTAGAAACCGCCCATGCCGCCCATTCCACCCATGCCGCCCATATCACCACCACCCATACCACCGCCGCCAGCTGGCTTGTCTTCAGCCAGTTCGCAGACAGCTGCTTCAGTGGTCAGCAACAAGCTAGCAACTGACGCCGCATTTTGCAATGCAGTGCGAGTCACTTTAGTTGGATCCAACACACCTTGCTCGACCAGGTCACCGTACTCGCCAGTGGCGGCATTAAAGCCGTAGTTACCTGAACCGTTTGCAACTTCGTTGACCACAACGCTTGGCTCGTGACCAGCGTTTGCAACGATAATGCGCAATGGCTCTTCGATGGCGCGCAACACAAGCTTGATGCCTGCGTCTTGGTCAGCGTTGTCGCCTTTAAGTTGTGACACAACAGCACGTGTGCGAATCAAAGCAACGCCACCGCCAGGAACGATACCTTCTTCGACCGCAGCGCGCGTAGCATGCAGAGCATCTTCAACGCGTGCTTTCTTTTCTTTCATTTCGACTTCGGTAGCAGCACCGACGCGAATCACAGCAACACCGCCGGCCAACTTGGCTACGCGCTCTTGCAATTTTTCACGATCGTAGTCAGAAGTGGCTTCGTCGATCTGGACACGGATCTGCTTGACGCGTGCTTCGATTGACTTGGCATCGCCATGACCGTCGATGATGATGGTGTTTTCTTTACCGACTTCAATACGCTTAGCCTGACCGAGTTCTGCCAGTGTGGCTTTTTCAAGCGACATACCGGTTTCTTCAGAAATGACGGTACCACCGGTGAGGATGGCGATGTCTTCGAGCATGGCTTTGCGACGATCACCGAAACCAGGCGCTTTCACAGCGGTGGTTTTGAGGATGCCACGAATGTTGTTGACGACCAACGTGGCCAAAGCCTCGCCTTCGACGTCTTCAGCCACGATCAGCAGTGGGCGGCTCGACTTGGCAACTTGCTCAAGCACGGGCAGCAGATCACGAATGTTGCTGACTTTTTTGTCATAAATCAGAACATACGGGTCATCCAACGCTGACACTTGCTTGTCAGGATTGTTGATGAAGTATGGCGACAAGTAGCCGCGGTCAAACTGCATACCTTCAACGACGTCGAGTTCGTTGTCGAGTGACTTGCCGTCTTCGACAGTGATCACGCCTTCTTTACCGACTTTGTCCATTGCGTCTGCAATGATTTTGCCGATCGAGAAGTCGCTGTTGGCTGAAATTGAGCCAACTTGAGCGATTTCTTTGGTTGTTGTGCAAGGCTTTGACAACTTCTTGAGCTCTTCAACAGCAACAGCGACAGCTTTGTCGATACCGCGCTTCAGATCCATTGGGTTGATGCCGGCAGCCACGTACTTGAGGCCTTCAACAACAATCGACTGCGCCAACACTGTAGCTGTGGTGGTGCCGTCGCCAGCGTTGTCAGAAGTCTTTGATGCGACTTCTTTCACCAACTGGGCGCCGATGTTTTCGAATTTGTCTTTGAGTTCGATTTCTTTAGCAACCGACACGCCGTCTTTAGTGACGGTTGGGGCGCCGAACGAACGCTCGAGCACAACGTTGCGGCCTTTAGGGCCGAGGGTGGTTTTTACAGCATTGGCGAGGATATTTACGCCACGGACGATGCGCACGCGTGCGTCATCACCGAATAGAACTTGCTTGGCAGCCATTTAGGTTTCCTTCGTATTCTGTGGATTACTGAACAACTGCGAGAATTTCTTCTTCGCGGATGACCAAAACTTCTTCGCCATCAACTTTGACGGTTTGGCCAGCATATTTGCCGAACAAAACTTTATCGCCAACTTTGACGTCCATTTTCAGGACTTTGCCGTCTTCAGTTTGTTTGCCGGGACCAACGGCTAGCACTTCACCTTGATCGGGCTTTTCAGCCGCACTTTCAGGGATAACGATGCCCGAGGCAGTAGTGCGCTCGTTGTCCAGGCGTTTGACGATCACGCGATCGTGCAGGGGACGCAGGGCCATGTAGAACTCCTGTTACAAATAATAAGTTTATGGGAAAACGCCCAAATGAATTGTTAGCACTCACCTGAGTCGAGTGCTAATTATAAGGGTTGTTTTGGGGATTTCAAGAGAGCTAAGAATTTTATAGCATTGGTACGATGCGACGAATTCAGCCCTGGATTGCCAACTACTAGAAATTGACGTTCGTTGGCAATCCATATCCAGAGTTTTTCAAATCAAATCTGGAGTCGCTATTGTCGTTGGCAATCCATGCTCAGAGATTTGCAAACCAAGTCTGGAGTCGGTAACTAATGCTTGTGGAGCTTTCAGAGGTAGCGCCTGCTTTCAAATCTTTCAAAAGCACGATTTTTGCACTTTGCCAACGACATCTATGCCGTAGCACGCTGGGCCCTGAATTTCTCTGAAACTCCAGAAATGGATTGCCAACTAATCGAAAACTCCAGAGAAGGATTACCAGTTCAAAAAAGATGGGACTTTGCCAGAGTTTTGGTAACTGTTTATTTTTGTTAAACAATGGACTCCAGACTGGGATTGCCACCTACGATTATTCGACGATGGCTTGCAATCGCTCTAGCGCATCATCGAGCACTATTTGAGGCACACTCTCAATCTTGCGTGCTTTACGCGCAGCGAGATCAAGCATACGTATCTTGTTCAATAGCGCAACACCTTGAGTCTTGCAACCAGTACCCATTAACGTCACAGCAAACCCAGCATACCGCGTGTAATCGCCGCCCTGAGTAATTGGGGCAACCAATACATCACCTAGCTTGTTGAATTCTTTAGTCGTCAACACAAGGGCTGGTCGAGTGCCACGCTGCTCATGCCCCACAGTCGGATCCAGAGGAACGTTAACGATATCTCCTCGCTCAAAAACCTTCACCACTGCACCTCTTGCCCAACCGGCCGAACAGCATCCCACAGTGCAAGGTCTGCAGGGATTGGCGCTTTCAAGTCGCACTGAGCAATCATGTCGGCCAATACATACTTACGCTTAGGAGTAAGAACAATCTTACCGTCAGGTGTGGTGTTCAGTGTCAGGTGATGACCAACACCAATCCCCAAGTCTTTTAGCACCGGTGGTGGCATGACGAGTGCCGTGCTGTTACCCATCTTTTTTAGTACGATTTCCACAGAAAACTCCGACTCACTATTAATTTCCAAATTTTATCATCACAATACCCCAAATGTAAAACAATGTATTACATTTGGGGCCTCATAAAAAACCAAGTTGCTGGCGAATACCTAATCGGCTATGTGAGCAGCGTATTCGCTATTCGTGACTGGCAAAGCGGGTCGGTTCGCCATCATCCAATCCAGCCAAGCCCGTGCTGCCGCATCAAGCGTTCGCCCCATTGGCTGTACGACAAACAAGCGCCGCTCTAAACCGCGAAAATCTAGGTGGCGGCGCACAAGATCCGTGTAATTGAATTGATACAAATTGAATTGGGGAATGGCAGCCAGCCCAACGCCAGCTCGCACCAGCCCGATTACCGTGGCTAGCTGTTCTACTTCCATCAAGGTTGGAGCGTCCTCAGGCTTGAGCACGCTCAGCAGATATTGGCCAACAATGCTGTGTCGCGACTGGGTGATGAATCGCTCGCCAGCCAAGTCCCTCACCAAGACCCGCGGTAAATCCGCTAAGCGATGGTCCTTTCGACAGACAAGTTCGAAACTATCAGAAGCGAACCACTGGCTCTCGAGCCCTTGTTCATCGGCCGCCTGCGTGGTGATGCCAAAGTCGGCCTGCCCGATACGTACCAGTTCGATTCCCTTTTCAGACAACACATCGCACACCGTGACCTCGATACCCGGGAAACGTTTGTTGAAGTCCGCAAGCACCGTCGGCAGCCAACCGGCGGCTAATGATGGCAGCAGGGCGATGGTCACGCGCCCGTAGCGGTGGTCTGCCAAACTGCGGACGTTTTCAAGTCCGCTCTGCAGTTCCAACAGTATTCGACGCGCAGGACCTTCAAAGGCCGAACCCGCTGCGGTGAGGGTGACGTTGCGCGTGTTCCGAACGAATAATTTGGCGCCGACCACCTGTTCCAGCGACTGGATGACAGCGCTAAAGGCCGACTGTGACAGCGCGATCGATTGCGCGGCTTGGGTGAAATGGCATGTCCGTGCCAACGCCAGGAAGGCTCGCAGGTGTCGAACAGACAAGCTAGAAGAGCTGTGTGAATTAAAGATACGTGTATTCATCTGCGTATTCAACTATATATCGATCTGTACATTCAGCTGATTTTTCGATTAGTTTATCCAAATAATGAGTTGGACAGATTAATTTCGCTTGACTAGAGTAGTCATTAATTTTTTTCACCACGGTTTGGTCCTCTTCATGCTTTCATTAAAATCCGCACACCACACCTATCCTGCTGCGCACAGTGATAACCGTTACTGCAGTCGTTGGCTGCTCAGGGTCATGCTGACCCTAGGTTGCCTAGCCCCGGCGACCGTCTGGACACTGGCTGTTGCTGCCGAAAACAAACCGATCGAAATTGTTGTGCCCTTTCCGCCGGGTGGGAGCGTCAACCCAGTGGCTCGTCTGCTGCAGTTAGGCATGAAGGACTATTTGGACGCCACGATTGTGGTGGTCAACCAGCCTGGCGCGGGCGGCACGCTTGGCACTGCTCGTGTGGCGCGAGCAACCCCTGACGGATCTCTGCTGGGCCTCACCACCGTGGGGCCGCTGACCACGCAACCACATTTGACGACGCAGAGTTACGGCGTCGACTCTTTTGAATATATTTGCCGTACGCACTTAACTCCACAAGTGCTGGCGGTGGCCGATAACTCTCCCTTCAAGTCTGTCAAAGACCTTGTGGAGTTCGCTAAAAAGAATCCGGGCAAGATCGTCCTGTCCTCGACGGGCGTTGGTTCACTGCCACACCTGGCCGCGGTAGAGTTTGCTCAACTCGCCGGCTTTGACTGGTTACATTTGCCGTCTAAGGGTGACTCTGAGGCGGCTCAACTCGCACTAGGTGGCGAGATCACTGGCTGGGTCGCTGGCGTGCAAACTTATGCGCCGTTGACTCCTCGGTTGCGTGCGCTGGGGATTCTAGATACTGAACGCAACCCAGCTCTGCCGGACGTACCTACATTTAAGGAGCAAGGCTTTCCGCTGGTGTCCAATGGCTGGGGCGGACTCGTGGCTCCTAAGGGTTTACCGCCTGCGGTATTGGCTAGACTGTCTAATGCCTGCTCACATGCCACACAGGCGCCAGAGTTTATGACGCTTTTACAGACGTTGAAGGTGCCGCAAGGCTACCTTGACTCCGCTAGCTTTACCGCCTTCGTGCACGCTGAGAGCGATCGCTACAGCCGCCTGATTCGCACTCTTGGGGCAACGCAAGTGAAGTCCAATTGACTATTCACGTGACGAGAACGAATTAACAGCCGCCTAGTTTGGATATAACCCATGGCCAAACGACAGCACCACAAGAGTTCAAAAAATTCACGGCATCAGAAATAAAAAAATTGGGCTCGATCATTGCCCAATCAGATATCAAACTTGACTCAGGGATACAGAGATGCAAACCAAAGGTAATAACGGACCACGCTATCGGCATCAAGTGCAAGAGACCAGCGAATATAAGACGATAGGTGTCGATAAGCTGACCCCAATTATTGGTGCAGAGATTTCTGGCATTGATTTGTCTAAACCTTTGGCGCCCGAGCAGCAAAATGAGGTGCACCGCGCCTTGGCTGAAAATCAGGTGATCTTCTTTAGAGATCAAGACCTTTCCAAAGAACAACATCTTGCGTTTGGTCGTTTATTTGGCGATTTGCATATTCATCCGGCAGCGCCGCACGTTGAGGGCTTGCCTGCGTTAATGAAAATTCACGCGGATGAAAGTTCTCCTCGCGCCAACGGTGAACGTTGGCATACGGATGTCAGTTGTGATCAAACGCCGCCGATGGGTAGCATCTTGCATATCCACACACTCCCACCTCATGGCGGCGATACCCTGTTTGCCAGTATGTACGCTGCCTATGATGCGTTATCCGATCGTATGAAACATTACCTAAATGGGATGACCGCGCTTCATGACGGTGAGTCGAATTATCGCGGCACATACAAAAATTTTGGCGTGGTCGATAAACCAAGTTACCCAAATGCCGAGCATCCTGTTGTCAGAACGCATCCCGTGACGGGTCGTCAGGCACTTTATGTGAATCGCGGCTTTACGATCCACTTGAATGGGGTCCCTAAAGACGAAAGTGCAGGTATGTTGCGTTATCTTTACGAACACATTGAAAACCCACTGTTTCAATGTCGCTTTCAATGGAAGAAAAACTCGATTGCCTTTTGGGATAACCGCTGTGTCCAACACAGGGCGATGTGGGATTATTGGCCTCACACGCGAAGTGGGCACCGGGTGACGGTGGCCGGAGATCGCCCGTTCTATCGTCCAAGTGCGTAGACGCTGAAGCCCCCAAGCTCAAACTGAGTGTGTTGAGGATTTACCCACCTACGGCAAGCTCACTTGCGCTTCAAGCCTAAACCTTGCGCGCAACGCTCAGTCATACGCCTGCGCCTACCAGTATTGTTGTTCGCCAAGCAGAACGGCCAGGCCGCAACGACTCAGGGCGTGCAGGTTCTTAGTATGTCCTCGGCCTGCAATCGCGTTACCCACGCTTGTTCGACAAAGCTGTCAGTGACCCCATAGACCCCATGGCCAACTCGCATGAGTAAGTTGGCCGACGTCATCAAATGAATAACGCCTTGAACATCTCCAGAAGTCACTTCTCGACCGATTTGCGCAGAAAACTCCCTTAATGTCGGTGCCGTAAAACTGCCTTTGACGTTTCCTCCGATATTGCAAATGCGAGAAAAGACGGCCTCAGCAAGTGGGCCCAACGCTTCTATCTTTTGAATCTCAACATCAGCTGCCGCCGCGCCAAACGCCTTGGCAATGGTCGGAAAATGCTCGTCAGCGAGGGCGCCTTGCGGCAACTGGCGACAGACGTTTAGGGCCTTTAACAACTCTTCAGGTCGGCTCCCCATTTGCTTAAACGCAGCTTCAGCGACAGGCAACGAGGGCGTTTTAGAGCCTAACGTGGGTCTGACTTGCTGCAAGATATATTCAACAAAGTCTTGTCCGAGCACCGGAAACTCATGCGTGACCGCCCCATTGAACGCCTGATTGCCTTTGACTGCGAGTTCTTGAACGCGCGCTCGATGCGATCCTGTCCCGACAAAAAGAAAGTAACCAACAGTTCCGTTGCGAGTATTTACTGCATCTCGGGTTGCCTTTAGTGCGTGAAGCAAGTGATCGCCTTCGGGAGCCCCCATTGCATGCTGCACTTCGTCGATGATCAGCACCACATCTGTGTTGGCCTGATCGACAAGCTCTGTGAATGCTTGGGCAAGGCTGACACCGCCATTCTTTCCTACGTGCGCAAGCTGAAAACTAAATTTGATGCCTACTCCACCTACGCTTAAGCTCGAAACCCGCTTGAGCTTGTTGAGAATTCTTGAACCAGGCGTTTGCAGCTCAATCAAAGACTTGCGAATTGCGTCGTGAACTAAATCTGCTGGATTAGTTTGCGGCTGACTCCAAAGGTCGACATAAATGACGATGGCCCCTCTATTCTCCAAAGCCGGAATGAGGTCCCTAGCGAGAAATGTGGTTTTGCCAACTCTACGTGGCCCAGATAGAAATAACCCCGAGCGCAATGAGGTGTCGAGATACGAAGGATTCAGCAATTGCTGGGCCATTTCGTCAGCAAGAGCGGTACGATGAAAGGTCATTTTTTACAATATTTTATGTGATCAACATAATTATGCCTTTTACATAATTTATTGTAAAGTGACAACAGCATAGGCTTGTCAGCGGACAACCTGTCACAATTGCCCGTAACAAGCCACATTAGTTGTCGGTTAATTTATTGAGAACACTGATTTTTTGACCCAAGGACACCATGTCTTTCACCAATATCGTCACGCCAGAATGGTTGTCTGCGCACCTCAGCGATCCTGAGATCAAAATCCTGGATTGCACCACCTACATGATTGCCCAGCCCGTTGGGCCTTCAAAAATTGAGAGCGGTCGTGCTCAATATCTGAAGGGACATATTCCTGGTGCACAGCACGTGTGTATGGAGCAAGATTTTTCTGAGCCAGGCGCATGTTTTGCCTTTACTGTGCCCAGCCCTGAGACCTTTAATCGCTTGATGCAACGCCTTGGTATCAATCACGTTGATCACCTGGTGCTGTACGGACACCAGCAATTGTCTGTGGTGACGCGGATTTGGTTTGTGCTGCATGCCATGGGGCATCAAAAAATTTCGATTCTGAATGGTGGTCTGGCCCTGTGGGCGAAGTCTGGCATGGCCTTGAGCACTGAACTGCCCACAATCAAGGCAAGTGATTACAAAGCCGAACCAAAAGTAGCGCGTGTAGCAGGCATAACCGAGGTAACTGAGGCGATCACTGATCCACAAAAAGTGCTCTTGAACGCACTAAAAAAAGAACAGTTTTTAGGAACAGGCGGTGCCCATTATGGTCGACCTGGACGCATACCAAACAGCGTCAGTTGGCCTGCGACCGATCTTTACGATCCACAGACAGGCGAGTTCAAAAGCCAAGACGAATTGACCGCCCTGCTGAAGCAACTGGACCTGCAAACCGGGCAGCAAGTGATCAATTACTGCGGAGGTGGCATCGCCGCCACAACAACTGCGTTTGTTCTTGAGACGCTGGGCTTTACAAATTGGTCTGTGTACGACAACTCGATGTACGAGTGGGCCAATACACCAGATAAAGCACTAGTGACTGGCGAATAGGCTCGGCTGTTTTTTGCAAATCTCACGGCTTATGCACTTGCGGCCACCGCCGCGTCTGCTCGCCCCGCTTACGCTTAGAGCGAGCTATTCGACGATGGCTTGCAGTCGCTCTAGTGCGTCATCGACCACGACTTGAGGCACCCTTTCAATCTTGCGCGATATTCACGCTAGCGTGTATCGCACCCCGATCAAGCTTCTCGCCATCAAGCACAGTGAAAGGGAGAATTCGATAGACGTGAAACAATAACCACGTAGAACCCTTCTTGAAGCAATACCCCTTGATGACACCACACTCAGACCAGACAGCCTTGCCCACCTGGTTGACCCTGCTCTTTGCCACGGCCTGTGGCTTGATTGTGGCCAACATCTATTACGCACAGCCACTGATTGGACCGATTGCGGCCTCGCTTGATCTGTCACCCCAAACCGCGGGCTTAATCGTGACCATGGGTCAGATCGGCTACGGCTTGGGGTTGCTGCTGATCGTGCCTCTCGCTGACTTATTCGAAAACAAGCGGCTCATCCTCATTAGCCTTGGGCTTTGCATCGTGGCGCTCGTCTGTGCAGGGCTTGCAACTCAGGCTGCGCCCTTTCTTGTGGCCTCACTCTTTATTGGCTTGGGCGCCGTTGCCGTACAAATTATCGTACCTTTCGCCGCGCACCTCACGCCGCCCGCTATGCGTGGTCAGGTGATCGGTAACGTCATGAGTGGGCTCATGCTGGGGATCATGCTCGCCAGACCGGTAGCGAGTTTTTTAACTGAACTTAGCTCATGGCACACGATTTTTTTTGCCTCCGCTGCCTGCATGATGCTGCTACTGATTTTGTTAGGACGAGTACTGCCTGAGCGCATGCCAAGCTCGACCTTAAGCTACGGCTCGCTCATTGGCTCAATGCTGCGACTCATGACCACAGAGCCTGTGCTACGACGCCGGGCGCTGTATCACGCCTGCCTGTTCGGGGCATTCAGTTTGTTTTGGACCACGGTGCCTCTGCTACTGGCAGGCCCACTATTTAAGCTGTCTCAAGGCGGGATCGCACTATTTGCGCTGGCAGGGGTGTCGGGGGCTATTGCCGCACCGCTGACGGGTCGCATTGCTGATAAAGGCTGGAGTCGCCCCGCGACAATCTTTGCGATGCTGGCCGTGGCCTGCGCCTTTTTGATGACCGAGTTGATCGAACTGGGTTCAACCTACTCACTGATTTGGCTTGTTGTTGCAGGAATCGTGCTCGACTTTGGCGTTGCAGCAAATCTTGCCTTAGGTCAACGGGCGATTTTTTTACTTCCAGCCGAATATCGCGGTCGGTTCAACGGCATGTTTATGGCCACCTTCTTTTTAGGCGGCGCACTGGGCTCTGCCTGTGGCGCCTGGGGCTTTGCGCAAGGCGGTTGGGCACTCAGTGCCTGGATTGGTTTTTGCCTACCTGTCATTGCTCTGGTTTACTTCGCCACCGAGCGCAAATAGCTCGTTTGCGACCGATTTGATAGGCGCCAACTAAGGCTCATCATAAAAATTCGTTAGGTACTGTCACATTCAAGCCCCATACTGGACTGAGCAGTTCACCTACACGGGAGACAACCATGTCAAACGAAGCAAAATGCCCTTTTTCTGGCGATACCCAGCCAAAACACATTTCAGGTGGCACAAGTAATGCCCAGTGGTGGCCACAGCAACTCAACCTGAAGCCGCTGCGACCGCTATCCACGAACTCAAATCCTTTAGGTGAAAATTTTGACTACGCGCAGGCCTTTAAAAGCCTAGACCTGGATGCAGTGATTAAAGACCTGCACGCCTTAATGACGGATTCGCAAGACTGGTGGCCAGCCGACTACGGTCACTATGGACCGTTTTTTGTTCGGATGGCGTGGCATGGTGCGGGCACCTACCGAATTGCGGATGGTCGCGGTGGCGCGGGCTCGGGCGCGCAACGCTTTGCGCCTCTGAACAGTTGGCCAGACAACGTGAGTTTGGATAAAGCGCGGCGTTTGCTGTGGCCCATCAAGCAAAAATATGGCCATAAACTTTCGTGGGCAGACCTGTTCATCTTGACTGGCAACGTGGCGATTGACTCGATGGGCTTACAGACCGTAGGCTTTGGTGGCGGACGCGCGGACACCTGGAGTGCTGACCAAGAAATTTACTGGGGCTCGGAGGGTAAATGGTTGGGAGACGAGCGCTACAGCGGCGATCGCGAACTTGCCAGCCCCTTAGCCGCCGTACAAATGGGCCTGATCTACGTCAACCCGGAAGGCCCCAACGGCGTGCCCGACCCCTTGGCCGCCGCACGCGACATCCGCGAGACCTTTGCTCGCATGGCCATGAACGATGAAGAAACTGTTGCCCTGATTGCTGGTGGGCACGCCTTCGGCAAATCACACGGCGCCGCTGACCCAGGCAAATACGTTGGCCCAGTGCCAGAAGCCGCCCCAATCGAAGAGCAGGGATTGGGCTGGAAAAACAGCTTCAACACAGGAAAAGGTGTCGATACGATCAGTAGCGGACTTGAGGGCGCCTGGACGACCAATCCAATCAAGTGGGATAACAACTATCTTGAAAATCTGTTTGGCTATGAATGGGTATTAACGAAGAGCCCGGCGGGTGCCCATCAATGGACACCTAAAGAAGCCTCAAGTGCCGGAACGGTGCCCGATGCGCACGATGCCTCGAAAAGACATGCACCGATGATGTTCACCACTGATCTGTCTTTACGGGTCGATCCGGTCTATGAAAAGATTTCGCGGCGCTATCTTGCAAACCCCAAAGAATTGGCCGACGCTTTCGCACAGGCTTGGTTCAAGCTCACCCACAGAGATATGGGCCCGCTCGCACGCTATTTGGGCCCACTGGTGCCGGCTGAGCCTTTGATTTGGCAAGATCCAATTCCCGCGGTCAATCATCCGTTGGTGCACGCACAAGACGTCGCTATGTTAAAAGGCAAGCTGCTCGCCTCTGGCTTGACCACATCTCAGCTGGTCAGTACGGCTTGGGCATCGGCTGCTACCTTTCGTGGCAGCGACAAACGCGGCGGCACAGATGGCGGACGCTTAGCGCTCGCCCCACAAAAAGACTGGCCCGTGAATCAACCTACCGAGCTCGCAAAAGTGTTGGCGGTATTAACGACTGTTCAAACGGCCTTTAATGGTTCGCAGGCTGATGGCAAGCGTGTATCACTGGCCGATCTGATCGTGCTTGGTGGCTGCGCAGCCATTGAACAGGCTGCGGACAAAGCGGGCCAGGCCGTTGTAGTGCCCTTCACGCCCGGACGCATGGATGCGACGCAAGACCAAACCGACGTTGACTCGTTTGCAGTGCTTGAGCCGACTTCAGATGGTTTTCGCAACTATTTACGCCCCGAGCATGGCGCCTTTGCCGCAGAGTTACTGGTCGATCGCGCGAACCTGTTGACCCTGACCGCCCCTGAAATGACAGTACTCATCGGCGGTTTGCGTACCTTGGGGACTAATTTTGGTCACAGCAAGCTAGGCGTCTTCACAGAAAAATCTGACACCCTCAGCACCGATTTCTTTGTGAATCTTCTAGACATGCGCACCGTCTGGCAAAAGTCTGCGAACGATGCAACGGTATTAGAAGGGCACGACAGAGCCACCAATAAGCTCAAATGGACTGCGACCGTTGTTGACCTGGTGTTTGGATCGAATGCAGAACTCAGAGCAATTGCAGAGGTCTACGCAAGCGCAGATGCCCATGCAAACTTCGTACGTGACTTTGTCGCAGCTTGGACCAAAGTAATGAACCTAGGACGCTATGGCTTGAACTAAGATTTAAAAGCAGATGCGTTGAGCGCCGAAAATTTCAGCGCTCAACCGTTTAGCCCTTCTGCGCTTTACGCGCAGCCTTTTTATCCATAAAGTCTTTGATAATCACAGCATGCTCAGGCGTTTTATGCGCGATGGCCTGATAAGCCGCTGAAAGCTCAAGCAGGTTTGAGAGCGAAGACGTCTGCCCTTCGCGCAACAGGCGCTTGGTCATCCGCATCACCGAAGGTGAGTTCACCGCCATCTTGCGCGCAAGCGTATGCGCGGTACTCAGCAGATCTGCAGCTGGCACCACACGCGACACCAACCCCCAATTCAACGCCGTTTGGGCGTCAATGGGCTCGCCCGTGAACGACATCTCAGCTGCGCGTGCCATGCCGATCACGCGCGGCAAAAACCAGGCGCCACCGTCACCTGCCACGATTCCGACTTTGACAAAACTTTCAGCAAAAGTCGCGGTATCCGTGGCAATACGCAAATCGCACATGCAGGTTAAGTCAAAGCCCGCGCCAATGGCCGGGCCATTGACCGCCGCAATGGTTGGCACTTCAAGCTGATGAATCGCCAACGGCAAACGCTGAATGCC
>Ga0114963_10001083_pt1 | contig 18803 bp, 7 predicted proteins | sample C_131016_EF_Meta_FD_87019 | JGI IMG/M metagenome (GOLD analysis project Ga0114963, IMG submission 87019) | Freshwater microbial communities from Lake Croche, Canada to study carbon cycling - C_131016_EF_MetaG | ecosystem: Environmental > Aquatic > Freshwater > Lake | place: Lake Croche, Canada...
CAACGGGACAGACCGGGTCAACCGGACAAACTGGAGCAACAGGTCAAACTGGGGCAACGGGGTCAACTGGAGCAACTGGTCAAACTGGTTTTACAGGATTTACAGGTGCAACTGGACAAACCGGAGCAACAGGAGCAACAGGACAAACAGGGTCAACGGGAGCAACGGGTCAAACTGGCGCAACAGGTTCAACTGGACAAACCGGTGCAACAGGTCAAACTGGAGCAACTGGACAAACGGGTTCAACTGGTGCAACGGGTCAAACCGGCGCAACTGGTGCAACTGGTCAAACTGGGGCAACTGGACAAACAGGTCAAACTGGTGCTACAGGTCAAACCGGTTTTACTGGAGCAACTGGAAGCACTGGTTTTACTGGCGCAACTGGTTCAACGGGTTCAACGGGACAAACTGGCGCAACAGGACAAACCGGGGCAACAGGTCAAACGGGTAGTACAGGTTTTAGTGGTGCAACTGGACAAACTGGTTCTACGGGTCAAACGGGCGCAACAGGAACAACAGGAGCAACTGGACAAACAGGAGCAACTGGAGCAACCGGTCAAACGGGTGCAACAGGGGCAACGGGACCAACATCTTATACTGGCGCCACTGGCGCAACTGGACAAACTGGACAAACCGGTGCAACTGGGTTTACAGGAGCAACTGGTTTTACAGGAGCAACTGGTTCAACCGGCGCAACAGGACAAACGGGTAGCACCGGTGCTACAGGAGCAACGGGTCCAATAGGTCAAACTGGTGGAACGGGTGGAACTGGATACACAGGTTCAACAGGTTCAACCGGTTCATCGGGTTCAACTGGTTCAACCGGCGCCACGGGTCCAGTAGGTTTTACAGGCGGAACAGGACCAACAGGTAGCATCGGAACGACCGGGACAACTGGGGCAACTGGGGCAACAGGAATACCAGGTGTACCGGGCGGCGTTTTGATGCAATATGTTGTAAAAACCGGATTTACAGGTTCAGCGATGTCTTCCATACCTGCCACAAGTGCTCCGTCAAACTATGGACCCACTTTTTTGGGACCATCTTGTTATGACGCAAGTTATGGTGGTTATTTCTCTCAAATTACTCCTTTATCCACTATTAGTGCAATCAAAGTCCAAGTTCAGGTAAAATACAAGGCGTCTTATAGTAACAATAATCGTTTGACCATTGGTGTGGCGTACGCCCCTGGAAATGCGGGAAATAATTATGTGGTTTTGGCGCAAGAACAATCTTTGGGGACCACCACTGCTGCTGCCGATATTTATGGATCATATATGTTGAATTATATTCATTATCCCTTATTGAATCAAGGATTTCCCACAGGAACAACCCCTGTATATTATAGATTATATTACCAGTTAGATAATAGCAGTAATGACACGGCAGGAATATTTTTGGACGCATCTTATTCTGCGAACAGTATCATTTTGGAGGAATATTATGGAATGGGCGTTGCGAATCAAGGACAAACAGGGAATACAGGGGCGACAGGTGCCACGGGCGCCACAGGAACACAAGGGTTACCCGGAGTTGTTCTTCAATATGTAAGTAATCCCACGCCATATGGTTCCATCAACTACAACAATACAAATGCGGCAGTTATGGCAAATCCCGCGTTCGCAACAGGATATTCGTTGGCTATTACCCCCCTCACAGGAAATGGCAAAATATATGTGAATTATAAGGTACAATATCGTTGTAGTGATGTCGCCAATAGTCAATTGAACTTGTTTGTTTATAGAAATCGTGGAGGTATTGATGCGTCGGGTGTATTTACACAATTATTTGGCGATACATTTTTGGGTACGGCGAATGCTGGTGGTCCACTTTATGGAAACTATGTAACCAATTATGTGGATTCCGGACCATTTTCGGCAGGAAGCGCGGTGACATATCAAATATGGTATCAAACCTTGGGCGTTTCTACGTCCTTTTATCCTGCTGGAATTATTGACGCTTCTGGAAATTCACTTGTTTTACAAGAGTTGAACCCAACGGGTTATGCGGGTTTGGGTAGCACGGGGGCGACGGGCGCTACTGGTGCGACTGGTGCAACGGGTCCCATCGGACCCACGGGTGCGCCTTCTGCCATGATACAATATACTTATTTAGATAATGCAAATACACCTTCACTTTATCAACAAAGTTATTTATATTTGAATCCAACTGGGCCAACGGGGTGCCCTTCTTATACCAATAGTATAACACCTTATTCCGCAGCAAGTAGTGTTTACGTGAATTATAAAGTCAAGTATCAAACAAACGACCAAGCAAATACCCTGTTGAATTTATATGTGTATCGACAGCGCGTGGGAATCGACGCAAGTTATACTTATTTGTTTGGAGACACAAATTTGGGGCAAGGTTCGGGTGTGGCGTTAAGTACAAATACGTATAATACGAATTACATTGATACTCCTGGAACGACAAATCAAGTGAATTATCAGTTATGGATGCAGACAACGGGTCAAAGCACAGGAACCCCTTCTATCAATGGAGCAGGAATACTTGGATGTACTGGTAATTGTTTGTTGTTGGAAGAATTGAATGGAACGGGTGTTGCGGGCGCAGGGCAGTATAACTTGGTGCTGCCCAATACATGGACAGGAATCAACACATTTAATCAGGACATAATTGTGAACGGAATAACGGTTGGTTTAGGTTCAGGCAATTTTATTTCAAACACGGCAGTTGGGTTTTCAGCGTTATCATCAAATTTAAGTAGTGGTGGAAATAACACCGCGGTTGGTTATAATTCATTAAAAGCAAACACAACTGGTGGGACGTGTGTTGCGGTTGGTTATCAAAGTTTACTTAGAAATACAACCGGACAGAGTAATGTTGGGTTAGGGTCTAGTGCGGGTTTTAATATAACTACAACGAGTTTCAATACAGTCGTAGGATATAACTCTTATATCACAGGCAGTTATACACAGTCAACTTCAATTGGCGCTTTTTCGCAACCCAGTGCATCAAACCAAATCGTATTGGGCACGAGCACGGAAACTCTTTTCATTCAAGGTGGTTTGAATTATAAAGTAGGAACTAGTGTTACTTCTACACCAACGACATTGTCCACGCCTTTAAGTCAGTTTTATACAGTTAACGCCAGCGCGGCAACCACCATTTATTTACCCGTTCCAAGTTCCACCTACACCGGGGCGGTTGTTATATTTAGAAGACTTGTAAGTACTTCCACAACAAACGCTGTCACATTTTCTATTACGGGAACACTGATGAACATGATATCTTATAACTCAGTGGCGGCAACAACAACATCAACTTTGGCGTCGGGTCAATATTCAACACAGTTTATTTGTGATGGAACAAACTGGTATCAAACCATGACGCAATAAATGGGGGTTTTTGCTCCACTTTTTTTAAAGTGGATTTTTTACACCTTTTCTCATTTCAAACGCTCAATCAATTTAACTAATTTATTATTATGAATTGTTTTTGTTTCACTACACCATTTTTTTAAATCTTCTTCAAATTGTTTATCTGTATAAGGGTTCATTTTATTTGGTTTATTACTCATTTTTAACATATCATTAAAATGCGATAATTTTTTATAAGAATATGTTTTATTTTCCATAAATATAAAGATATGATAAATTATTTTTATATTATTAAATGTTTAATAATCGGCGTTTGAAATGTTAAAAGGTGTAAAAGTGAACTTTTTAACATTGGATAAAATGACGTTTTTGCTCCACTTTTTTTAAAAGTGGATTTTTTTTAAAAGTGGATTTTTTAAAGTGGGTAAAGGGTGTTTTTTGCTCCACTTTTTTTAAAAGTGGATAGTATAGAAATACATTTTCAATATGTCACAAAAAAATGTATTTCCAGTTGGTTCTTCTGCCTTAGAACAATATGTCATTTCAACAAGAGGAACTGCTCAATTTGGTGATAATTCAAACAACTATTTAGTAGGTGTTACTCCTACTACTTATAACACCTATCGAGTAGCAACCGTAGGAAATATCAATAACTTTGGATTAACACCTCAAAATAACACAGGTTCTAGTACAGGAACGTATTATTCCAACGGCGTGAGCGCTATAAGAATTCCAACAGATAGTTCTGCGAATCGCCCTCCAAATGCATACGCAGGTTACATTCGATACAATACAAATGACAATTTCATTGAATATTACAATTCAAATACAAGTTCTTGGTTACCAATTTCTCAACAAAGTCCTGTTATTACGAATGTTACTCCAAGTTATATATCTCAAGACACAAGTTTCAACGTATATTCTATCACAGGTTCAAATTTTAATATAAATACATCTATTTCATTTGTTGGTGTAGACAATTCACTCTCTTATACTTCAACTACATCTTTCTCATCATCCACATTTGTCACAGCAACGGCGTCATATGCTTTCAGTGATATAACAGCGAATCCAAGTGGTTATTATCTTATTGTAACAAATCAAGATTCAGGTTTATCATTTCAATATGGAACTATAATTACATTTAATTCTGCTCCTGTTTGGTCAACTCCGTCATCAAGTTTAGGAGTTTCATATAGTAATTTAACTTTCACTACAGCAAACAGTCCTTTTACTCCTTTGGTTGCCATTGATCCCAATACTCCTATTACTTATTATTACTCCACTCCTCCTGTTGGAACTACGATTACTTTGGATGCAGGCACGGGAAAATTAATCGGAACCACACCCACCGTTACTAGCAGCACTACATATAATTTTTACGCCATTGCTAAAGACGGTTTGGCGGTTCCTGCCATCTCTGTTCCCCGACTGTTTTCTTTTACCATTTTGACATCTCGCGCAAACATTACAGGTTCTTCTACATATTCAGTTGGTTATACGGATGCAAATGGTCAAAATTACAGTGCTACGACTCCTATTTCAGGCGGTTATACCGTGTATTGGTTTACTGCCGCATCTTCTGCAACTTTTACTACAAGTTCGTATACACCGAGTTACCTTACTTACTTGGTAGTAGGTGGTGGAGGAGGTGGCGGGGGTGGTGACTCGAGTGGAAGTGGTGGAGGAGGTGGGGGCGCAGGTGGCGTTCTTACTGGTATACTATCGATCAGCGCGTCCACTGGTTATACCGTAACAGTTGGAACCGGCGGAGCAGGCGGGACAGGTGCAAACTTTGGGGGACAGGGCGCGGATACAACCTTCGGATCTATCGTAGTCTCGGGTGGTGGAGGTGGCGGAAATAATTTTGTGATAGGTTCATCTGGAAACGGTTCTGGAGGTGGTGGTGGGTGGAGAAATTTAGCAGCGGGAGGAATTGTAGTGACTCCAACTAATCCTCCTCAAGGAAACGCGGGAGGAAACGCTCTTTTAACAAATACGGGTGCAACGGGTCGTGGTGGCGGTGGTGGAGGAGTCATGATGGAAGGAGTGAATGGTTCGGGGAATAACGCAAATGCGTATAATGCAACGTCGACGGCAGGAGGAACAGGGGGAAATGGAATGAATTTTACGATGGTTCAAGGAACCACTATTCCAGGTGCGGCAACCGGTTATGGTGGTGGTGGTGGTGGTGGAGCGTACGATAGACCCGCGGGTCTAACATATATTGGAGGAGGAGGTGCGGGTGCTCTTCAGACGGGAACGACCAGTGTAGTAAATGGAACAGCAGGAACCGCAAATACAGGAGGAGGTGGTGGTGGTGCGTCTACCGGTGCTTCGGCAGGTGCTGCAACTGGTGGAGCAGGAGGTTCTGGATTTATTTTACTTCGTCATTTAACCGCACCAATAAGCAATACGTTAGCAAGTTATACAATTGGAACCGGTGGTTACACGATAAGTTATGTAAACAATGCGAATACTGTTGTGGGTAGCGCTGTCGTTGGTGGATATACAGTTGTTTCGTTTCCGGCTACTAGTTTAGTAAATCAAGTAATTCCTACTACAGCAAATGGTTCAACGTATACTATCGCAAGTAGTTCAACACAAACGTACACATTTACACCCACATCAACCATGGGACCTGTTGCTTATTTAATTGTAGGTGGAGGCGGTGGCGGAGGATGTCGGTTTGGAGGTGGCGGTGGTGCTGGTGGCGTAGTTTATGGTTACGCAACTCTAACAAATGGAACTGCCTATACAATTACGGTAGGCGCCGGGGGTGCCGGAGCATCTACTGACACTACGTCTGGTGTTGCTGGAACAAGTTCATCTATTTCGTCTTCTGGAGGAGGAACTACCACCGCATATGGAGGAGGAGGAGGAGGTTCAGAACAAACAAACGCAACAACGGGAACAATTGGTTCAGGTGGAGGGGGGTCGTACGCCCAAGGAGCTACATTGCCGCTAAGTTCTTACGCAAATCCAGGAATAGGATTTGGAGGACAAGGATTCAATGGAGGTTATGGAAATAATTCGGTGGGCGTTGGACGAAATGGAGGCGGGGGTGGCGGTGCGGGTGGACCTGGTGGTTCAGGTTCAACCACCATTGGTTATGCGAGCGGAACAGCAAGTAATCCAGAAACCCAAAAAGATTCTTACGCATATGGAACACCTTACGGAGGTCAAGCAATTGGTCTGTCTATAACTGGAACATTGACTGCATATGGAGGAGGAGGAGGAGGTTGTGACATGCGACAAGATAGTGGTAATTCCATGGGGTATGGTGGCGGAGGTGGTATTAATTATACAAATTCAACCACGACTGGTATCGGTTATCCTTCAGGAAGTTATTTCGGAGTTGGGTGTTATGGAGTTTACAACAATTCTAATTCAAATGTTAGTGGAGGAAGAGGTGGCGGTTCCAATGGAAATTCAACACAAAGTGCGACTGGTTCTTGTTTAAATAGTTCAGGTGTAGGAGAAGCTGGAAGACATGGAACTGGAGGAGGAGGAGGAGGAGGTTCTTACATAGCGGCTGGATACGCTTATACAACGAATCCAAATCCTATTGCAGGAGGACAACCTGGTGGCGCGGGTGGTTCAGGAATTGTTATTTTGAGATTTCCAAGTTATATATGCTAAATAGGAGGGTCATGTGCAACATGGTTTCTTTTTAAATTTGAATATAAATGTTAATATTATACAAAATTTATAATTTTATTACGACGCGTTTACACTGTAAACGTTACCGTGCACAAACGTGTAATTTTCATTTTATGAATGTGGATAGTTTAGTGTAAATCTATCAACTTTAGATTTGCATCACTTTAAAAAAATTGTAGTTTTTATCCACTTTTTTAAAAGTGGATAAAGTTTATTTAGTAATACCTTTAAAATGTAATTTTTTCTCACTTTTTTTAAAAGTGGATAGTATAGAAATACATTTTCAACATGTCTCAGAAAAATGTATTTCCAACAGGTTCTTCTGTTTTAGACCAATATGTTATTGCAACAAGAGGAACTGCTCAATTTGGTGATAATTCAAATAATTATTTAGTAGGCGTTACTCCTACCACTTATAATACCTATCAAGTGGCAACCGTAGGAAATATTAATAACTTTGGGTTAACGCCTCAAAATAACACCGGTTCTAGCACAGGAACCTATTATTCCAATGGTGTAAGTGCAATGAGAATTCCGGCAGATAGTTCAGCAAACCGACCTCCAACTGGATACGCGGGTTACATTCGATACAATACAAATAATAATTACATTGAATATTATAATTCAAATACAACTGCCTGGTTACCAATATCTCAACAAAGTCCTGTTATTACGAATGTTACTCCGAGTTATATATCCCAAGACACAAGTTTTAACGTATATTCGATTACAGGTTCAAATTTTAGTATCGTATATTCAACCGTTTACTTTGTGGGTGTAAATGATTCTCAAACCTATACAACAAGCACAGTTGTAAATTCCGGAACATCTATTACAGCTACTGCGTCATATGCGCTCAGTGATGTGTCATCAAATCCAACGGGTTATTTTTTAGTTGTAAAAAATTTAGACACAGGTTTATCATATCAATATGGAAGTATAATTTCTTTTGATCCTGCGCCAACATGGTCAACACCTTCAGGAACTTTGGGAAGTTCATATAGTAATTTAACTTTCACTACAGCAAACAGTCCATTTACTCCTTTGGTTGCCACAGATCCCAATACTCCTGTTACTTATTATTATTCGACTCCTCCCGTTGGAACTACGATTACTTTGGATGCTAGCACGGGAATTTTAATTGGAACCACGCCTACGGTTACTAGCACTACTACGTATAATTTTTACGCAATTGCTAAAGATGGTTTGGCAGTTCCGGCTATTTCTGTTCCCCGACTGTTTTCTTTTACTATTTTAACAACCCTTGCTAACATTACGGGTTCCGCTATTTATTCAGTGGGTTATACGGATGCAAACGGTCAGAATTACAGCGCGACGACTCCTATTTCAGGAGGTTATACCGTCTATTGGTTTACTGCTGCGTCAGGTGCAACTTTTACCACAAGTTCATATACCCCTCCTTATATTACTTATTTGGTAGTAGGTGGCGGAGGAGGTGGGGGTGGGGGTGACTCGGGTGGAAGTGGCGGAGGAGGCGGTGGTGCGGGAGGTGTTCTTACTGGTATACTATCGATCAGCGCGTCCACTGGTTATACCGTAACAGTTGGAACGGGTGGAGCAGGCGGGTCTGGTTCAAATTTTGGAGGACAGGGTGCCGATACAACCTTTGGATCTATCGTAGCCTCGGGTGGAGGTGGTGGTGGAAATAATTTTGTTGCGGGTGTCTCTTCTCAAGCATCAGGAGGTGGTGGTGGGTGGAGAAATTTGGCACTTGGTGGTTCAGGGAACACAAGTTCTACAAATCCCCCTCAAGGAAACGCGGGAGGAAACGCTCTTTTATTTAATACCGCATCAACGGGTCGAGGTGGAGGCGGTGGAGGAGCAATGATGGCTGGCGTGAATGGTTCAGGAAATAACGCAAATGCGTATAACGCAACTTCAACACCTGGCGGAACGGGAGGAAATGGACTGAATTTTACGATGGTTCAAGGAACCACAATTCCAGGTGCGGCAACCGGTTATGGTGGTGGTGGTGGTGGCGGCGGGTATGATAGACCCGCTGGTCTAACATATATTGGAGGAGGAGGTGCGGGTGCTCTTCAAACGGGTTCGGGTTCATCTAGTACAATAAACGGCAATCCTGCAACCGCAAATACGGGTGGTGGTGGTGGTGGAGCGTCCACAGGCGGTTCAGCCGGGACATCTATCGGAGGAACTGGTTCACAAGGTTTTATTTTGCTTCGGCATTTAACTGTACCTATAAGTAATACGTTAGCAACTTATACAATTGGAAGTAGTGGTTATACAATAAGTTATGTAAATAATGCGAATGCTGTGGTAGGTTCGGCAACTGTGGGTGGATATACAATTATTTCTTTTCCGGCTGCTAGTTTAGTCAATCAAGTAATTCCTACGTCCACCACAAATAATTATCAAGCAGCGAGCAGCGCAACAAAAACGTACACATTTACGCCCACATCAACCATGGGTCCTGTTGCTTATTTAATTGTGGGTGGAGGTGGTGGCGGAGGATGTCGGTTTGGAGGTGGCGGTGGAGCGGGTGGGGTGATTTATGGTTACGCGACTCTAACAAATGGAACTGCTTATACAATTACAGTGGGTGCCGGGGGTGCTGGTGGAGCTACAGACGACACAGCAGGCGTCGCAGGGTCAAGTTCATCTATTTCATCTTCTGGAGGAGGAACGACAACCGCGTACGGTGGTGGCGGAGGAAATAGTGAAAATAAAACAGCAACAGGTTCAACATTTGGTTCAGGTGGTGGTGGTTCTTACGCAACATCTACATACAGCACACCTGGTTCAGGATATGGAGGACAAGGTTTCAATGGAGGGTATGGAAATAACTCGGCAGGTGTAGGGAGAAATGGAGGTGGGGGTGGAGGTGCGGGTGGACCAGGTGGCGCGGGTTCAACCACCATTGGGTATGCGAGTGGAACCGCGAGTAATCCAGAAACGCAATTGGATTCTTACGCATATGGTGCACCTTACGGAGGTCAAGCAATTGGACTGTCCATAACAGGAACACTTACGGCGTATGGTGGAGGGGGCGGTGGGTGTGATATGAGACAAGACACGGGTGCGTCCATGGGATACGGTGGTGGAGGAGGAATTAATTATACAAGTTCCTCTTCGCTTGGTCTCGGTTATCCGTCTGGAACATATTATTTAACAGGTTCACAAAGTGCCGGTTATGGTTGTTATGGTGTTTTTGGAGGAGGTGGTAATACAAATTCAAACGCAAACATTAGTGGAGGAAGAGGTGGTGGTTCTAACGGAAACTCTGCTCAAGGCGCTAGTGGTTCTTGTTACTATAGTTCGGGTGTTGGAGAAGCGGGAAGACATGGTACAGGCGGTGGGGGCGGAGGAGGGGCGTATATGACAACTGCTCTTACATACAATCCAAATTCTATTGCAGGAGGACAACCTGGTGGCGCTGGAGGTGCAGGAATTGTCATTTTGAGATTTCCTAGTTATATATGCTAGGGGGAACCGGGGGTTCCCCCATTGCGCTTCGCGCAATAAGGTTGAGGTCGCAAAGCGACCTCCGACCCCTTACCCCCTCCCCACCCTTCGGGGAATTCTAATTCTTTACCTTTTCCCATCATAAGATTTCTTGATGAAATACTGTTATGATTTTCCTGGGTTCCCGGTGGATAATTCTTATATATGCTAGTCGCAATTGTTTTTGAAAACAAAAAAAAGTTTCTTTAAGTTGTTTTCAAATAATATTTTCAACGCTTCCCTTGACGCACTTTTTTTCAAAAGTGCATATATATAAAATGGGCGATTACTATTTAGTCCCTGTGCTCTCCAACAATGGGAAAATGCATATTTTAACCAATGGAAAAATGAGTATAGGAGACGCTTCCACAACCGTCATGACAAGTTCCAACGCCCTACTCGTGAATGGAAATATGACAGCGTATGGCGCCTATTCTACCAATGCTGTAACTGCCATGCAAATTCCCTACGGAAATACAGCAAGTCGACCCACATCTAATTTAAGTCCTGGTTATATGCGCTATAACACCGACATCAATTTAATAGAATATTATAAATCTTCAGCGTCCATTTGGTTACCTTTATATAGTCCACCACAACTGAAATCCCTCACCACATCCAACACGCCCAATAATTTAATTTTTCAAGATGTGTCGTATAACCAATATGTTTATTTAAATGGAATCAATTTCGATTCTTCTATCAACATTGTCCGATTTTTGGGCGCCGATGGTTCCAATAACTTTTTCTCTCCTTCTGTTGTCTGGAATTCTTATACAAGTCTAACCGCACAAGTTCCATCCAGTGCATTCACTGGTTCATTTGTGAATGGCGCATCTCCTTATTCGGTCAACGTAGCAAGTTCTCTCTCTGGAATGTCATCTACATTATCATCCTCTTTATATGTAGGATTTTCTCCCATTTTTGTTACTGCGCAATATCCATCTACTTATGCGACATATTACAACGGGCAAACTTACGCTGCTGGGTCCGCCGGTTCTTCTGGTGCGGGTATCGCCGTTTATTTAGAAGCGTATGACCCTTGTGGTAATTCTGTCACCTTTTCGGTAGATCCATCCAATAATTCTTCATATTCTTCGCCCAATTCCCCGGGTGGAACATGGTCGCTTTCTTCAACCACGTATAACGCTGGAACACAACATTATTACGCATACATCACTGGAACAGTGGGTAACTCTACCGCGACAACAGGGAACACTTCGCCGAATTATTCTTTTGGAGTAATTATCACAAATAGTAAAGGGTCGTCTACAAAAGGGTTATTCAAAATGGTGATTAATCCTTATTATATGATTGCGTCGGTAGCAGCAACGGGTGGAACAGGTGCCACTGTAACACCAAATCAACTTACATCAACATCCAAAACTTATTCTATGATGACGAGCACAAACACAACAACTACGACTTATTCTTTGACAATTACCGCACTAGGATGCCCGGGAACAACATCTACACCCGCGAATAACAACGCACTAGATTTCCTTCTTGTAGGTGGAGGAGGTGGTGGTGGAAACGGATATCAAGGCGGTGGCGGAGGTGCGGGTGGGTTGATTTCAAGTAACGCAACATATGGTGCTTGTGGTGGCGGAGGTTCGGCAGTTGGTGCGTATACAATAACTCAAACAGGAACTTATACTATTCAAGTGGGGGGCGGGGGTGCTGGGGCAGTCTATAACTCAAGCACTTCCACAATTCCAGTTTGTGGAAGTAATACGTACATTCAAACACCATTATCATCTACGATTTACACCGCATATGGTGGTGGATTAGGTACTGGAGAACAAAATTATAGTGTTCCTGCGTACAATTATGTTTGTTTGAATGGAGGTTGTGGTGGAGGAGGAGCACATTCAGGGAATTCTTATACGGCGCCATTTTATGGGTATGGTAGCGCCCTTACTGGAACAATACCCCCTGGTTATGTAAATCCAGGTGGTTTTATTAACGGAAGCAATCCCGCATATCAATCAATCACACCAACACAGGGGAATAATGGAGGCGCCGGTTTATGTGGTGGTGGTAGTTCTTATACAGGTCCTTTTGTGGGTGGTGGAGGTGGTGGCGCTGGAGCCGCGGGTCAAGCAGCGCAGTCCAGTGGTGCTCCAGGAAATGGTGGAAATGGGTTAGCCAATTCTATCACAGGTTCATCCGTCACTTATGCGGGTGGAGGCGGTGGCGCAACTCGTAGCACGGGTACTGCTGGAGGAACCGGCGGAACGGGTGGAGGAGGAAATGGAAACAGTAGTGCGACCACTGGAATAACAGCGGGAAGCGGAACAAATGGTCTAGGTGGTGGCGGCGGGGCAGTGGGTTTAGGTGGAGGAGCAAGTTCGTCAAGTTCTACAGGTTACGCTGGCGCGGGAGGAAATGGAATTTGTATTTTGCGATTTGGTGCAAGCGCTACTATCACGTAATCACTTTAGCAGGGAACCCAGGACTGCGCAGCGCTGGTTACACTACCCTGCGACTGCTACCGCAATCCTGTTAACCGAGTATTATATATTTTTTAAAGTCTCACTCGAAAAACCGTAATGATATTTTAAACTTTATTTTAAAAATTCTTATGATTCTCTAAAAAATCACATTTTTGGGATACTGGTGGACATTGCTGAATCACTTGGTTATTTTTGATTTCTTTTTGTGAATAAACATATTTATACACAAAATAAAGGTAAACCAGAAGGTAACACACAAACCACAGACAGGTTAACGAGAGAAATTCAAGGCAAATAATATATAATTGCCTACTTAAAGACGTCGTCGCGAGCGATGTCGCCGTGTTTTACGCCGTCTATATTTTCCACCCTTTCTAGTTGAGGTTTTTATAGGCGGAAGAGACGTCCCCTTTTCAAGTTTCGGCAACGATTGAAGTCCAGTTTGCATGGCAGCGATCCTTCGGATATCATTCAACTCCTGTTTTTTATCCATGGGCACATTTTCACTCGAAGACAGACGGAGACTTTTTATTCCCGAGAGACGCCCTTTTAGTCCGGGTCCTCTTCGCATAACAGCTATTTCTTCTCTCGGGGAATTCATGGGTGTTGGTGGGACAACTTCTCTCATATTGTCCGGTTCGGACATACGAAACCCACGTTCGGCGTTTCTCTTGGAAAGTTCAACATAGTCTCCTTTATAATTAAGAAAATCTCTTGGTCCTGGAGCAAAATTAAAAACGGTTCTAGGAGGGACTTCATTATAATCCAAAGGAACTGCTCTTCCATCTTTAATAACTAATTCTCCTTCATACACTCTTCCATCTGCGTAATTATAGGTTGGTGCAAAGTGCCAATCATCCGGTTTAACAAGTACGTCTTCACTAAATTCAGCGTAACCGTGATCTCCATTCCTATATTCAAAATCAATTCCACCATCTTTTTTATTTTCGGTCCAGTATCCGTCATATATGGTGTGCATTCCATTGGCCGGATTTTCTTCCGTGTATACAAGTCTGCCACGACCCATCATTATAGGGTCTCCATACTTGTCTAAATAATATTCACCGATATAGTCGCCTATTCCTGTCATACCTGGCCACGGAATATTTATTGGTTCTTCGGTCCATAAAATTTTATGTTCTTTATACTTTCCATCAGGAAAAACTCTGTCCATTTCATCTAACTCCCAAGTTAATTCGTTTTGACCACCTCGTTGTTTTCTACTCTGTCTCTTTTGTTTTTTAGTAGTCCTTTTTTTTGAACGAGGTGACATATATATTATTACAACAAGAAAACTCCTAGTTTGGATAACTTTTTCTCTCATTGTTTTATTTTTGGAATGAGAATTAGGTCAAGACAAATGAAAAATTAGAATGATCATCTTTTTGGTTCCAAAGAATAAACAACGAGAGAAACCCCGAGAAAGAATATATATAAACCTACTTAAAGACCACAGCAGCAAAACCTTTATTTTACCAAATAATAGTATGAGTTCACCCGACTATTATTTGGTTCCTGTTTTACCCAACAATGGGAACATGCATATTCTCACTAATGGGAAAGCCAATATAGGTAGTTCGGATACCCAACTTGTGACAAACTCATCCAGTAACCTCACACTTTCCGTGAATGGAAATATGAATAACTTCAACGGTCCCTATTTTTCCAACAATACCAATGCGATTCTTATACCAAGTGGTTCTAGCGCTCAACGTCCATCGGGTGGAAATGTAGCAGGATATCTTCGTTATAACACAGACACCACCGTAAGCACACTTGAATATTATCGCGCTTCCCAGACGACATATTTACCTTTATATAGTCCACCCACATTTACCACAGTTTCACCTTCCACCATTATTCAAGATGCTAGTTCTACACAAGTTATTACTATTACAGGGTTTAATTTTGATGTAGTCAATGGATGTATCGTCCATTATTTCAATAATAATTTTTCAACAACCTATGTTTCCACGAGTACCAACGTGATTAATTCTACAAGTTTGACTGCAACTATTCCTTCCGCAATGAATACAGGTACTGCCTACACTAACTCGCCTTATACAGTTCAAGTTCAAAACAATACAAGTGGCATGTCTTATACACAAGTGGGTTTACTTACTATGTTTTACTGGAATCCTATTGACCCATCGGGAATGAATTTAGGAAATCTTTATACAAGTTTAACATATTCTTCTTCTTCCAACCCAAAATTAACGCCTGTAAATGCGATAAGTCCTTCGGGAGCGACATTGACCTATAGTTTTGATCCAACTGGCACATACGCAACCGGTTATGCATTTATGACTGGCACAGGTCTTACAATACAAAATGTTGGAGGGGATGGATATATAACAGGAACAGTAAAAAATGGATATGTTTTGGCGTCTACCACGGTCGCATTTGGAATTCGTGCGTATGACCCAAGTTTGAATGCATATTTGACGACGCGTGTGTTTAACGCCACATTTGTCCCACTTCTTTTGAATTTATCGGTTTCAGGTTCGGGTGCTACCACAAATACAGTGACATCAGGAAGTAGTTATGTTTACACAGCGATAACAATGACCCCAACAACACATTTGGTTGCTCCGGCAACACGAACCTATAATTTAACAGTTGGACTTACCGCGGCAGGTGGTTCCAATTATACCGCCGATCCATCCTTTAGTTATGTCGACTTCTTGGTTGTTGCTGGTGGAGGAGGGGGTGGGTCGGGTTGGCAAGGTGGTGGTGGTGGCGCCGGAGGTCTTATATCATCTGGAAACAATCCTTACGCATCTTATGGGTATAATATTGGAAATAGTGGCGGTGGCGCGAGTTCGGGCGTAGGTCCCATATTAATACCCGCACAAGTTAGCGCGACTACATATACAAATGCGTTTATTGTAGGAGGTGGTGGTGCGGGTGGTTATTATAACGCAGACTCTTCAAATGCACCTCCGGCAAATGGCGCAAATAGTACTCTTTCGTTTGCCGCAAGAACATATATTGCGATTGGGGGAGGTTATGGTTCAACCGAACAAAATATCAGTATAAATCCTTATTCATTATCGGGTGCAAATGGTGGTTGTGGTGGCGCTGCCGGACAAGGCGGTGGAAACATTGGTTTGGGAACAGCGAATCAAGGATATAATGGGGGTTCTGCTGTTTCGGACGGTAGTACAGGTGGACATTATATTTGCGGTGGTGGTGGTGGCGCAGGAGGCGTGGGTGGTAATGCGGTGAACGGGGCGCCAAACCCAACTTATTCTGGTCAAGGTGGAAATGGCGGTGTTGGTCTTCAAAATTCTATCAACGGAACTTCTGTTTATTATGCGGGCGGAGGAGGTGGTGCACCAAGAGCAACATCTTCAAGTGGAACTCCAGGAACAGGAGGAACGGGTGGTGGTGGTGCGGCTGTTCTTACCGCAAGTGGTTCTGGTGGTTTTACAGGTGGTTTAGGAACAGATGGTTTAGGTGGGGGTGGCGGTGGCGTGGGAGTGAGTAGTTCTGGTCCTTCTTACAACGGAGAATCGGGTGGTTATGGTGGTAATGGTGTTATTATTATAAGATATAGAACAACTTAGTAGGGGATATAATGTTTTCAAAACAACTTAAAGAAATCCACCAGATTTAGTTTTACAACAATAGTATATGTCGTCCATTGTTGTACCACCAGGAACGGTAAATATAGCAGCCAATGCGTATTTGAATAATACTACCGCAACAAGCGCAACAATACCGACCTCTGTTGTTACTATAGGAACCAGCGCATTTCAAGGATGTTCCAATTTAGCACTTGTCACGTTTACTCCAACATCTTCTTTAACTACTATTGGCGCGAGTGTATTTTATAATTGTTTTAGTTTGAATAATTTTACTATTCCTACAACGGTTACATCTATAGGAACAGAAGCGTTCGGGTTTTGTTCAAGTTTGACATCCATAAATATTCCCAGTGGTGTAACTACATTGGGGTTTGGAGTTTTTGAAGTTTGTACGAATTTGGTGTCTGTTACAATTCCGAATACAATGACAACTATAGGCGCTGACGTGTTTTTACAATGTAACAACTTAACAACAGTAACATTTACACCAACATCAAGTTTAACGAGCATTGGTGCCAGAGTTTTTTATAAATGTTATAAATTGACGTCTATTTCGATACCATCCTCCGTGACAAGTATAGGAATTTCCACTTTTAGTTATTCAGGGTTGACTTCTATCACGCTTCCAAGTTCCATAACAATTATACCAGTAAATTGTTTTGCATTTTGCGCGACTCTCGCTTCGATAAGTTTACCAAATACAACTACTTCTATTTCAGATGCGGCATTTGCGAATTGTGTGGCGTTAACCAGTATCACTATTCCGGCAGCAGTAACCACGTTAGGTCAAGGTGCTTTTTATGGTTGCTCCATTATAACATCTGTTGTTATTCCTAGTGGCGTTACAACATTACAGCAATATTTATTTTCACAATGCACTAGTTTAACAAGTATTACAATACCTAACACAGTAACCACTATAGGAGATTACGCATTTGAAAACTGTACGAGTTTAAAAAATATTAGTTTACCTTCCGGGTTGACAAGCGTCGGTGCCAATTCTTTTTTGACGAGTGGTGTGGTTAATGTAAACTATTGTGGTTCAATGAATTTGACAAGTTATTTTCCGGTGGGAACTTATATTACTTGTCCTGGTGCCGACTATTACCTCGTTCCGAGTTCTGCCAAGATGCATATTTGCACTACAGGGAAAGCGAACATTGGCAGTAATTCTACCTCAATTGTTTCTGGGGCGTTATCTTCCTACGCCATGAATGTAAATGGTCAAATCAACGCAAATGGTATTTATTCTTCCAGTAACGCCATATATAACAACGCGTATTCAAGTGGGAATGTGATACAAATTGTTGCCGATGTTTCCGCCAATCGTCCTACCACTAACTATCCAGGATATATTCGATATTGTACGGACGCCGGACTTGACACTCTTGAATTTTATAGTGTTACTCAAAATACTTATTTACCCTTATGGAGTCCACCGAAAATAACAAGTATAACCCCTCTTACAATTGCCAACCAAACTTATACTATAACAGGACTGAATTTTGCAACAAACTGTTCCGTATATTTTATTGGTTCCGATTTATTGACCACATTTCGTTCCTTGAATGTTTCGTCGAATAATAGTACCACTATTACGGCGTTGGCACCGGCAGGTCTTTATTCTAGTTCAGGGTTGGCGCTTTCTCCATGGTCGGTTCGTGTAATCAATAATGCGTCGGGTCTTTTCAATACGCTTTATAACGCTATTTTTTCTAGTATTAACTGGGTGAGTCCATCCCCGGGTTCTAACTTAGGTCCATTTTATACAAGTTATTACTATAATACAACCACTTCAATAGCTACACAATTTGTGGCAACTGCTAGCGGAGCGAATTCGTTTACGTATTCGTTTGACCCCACAGTAAATTCATCTCTAATCTCACAATATAATTTGTCAATAACAACAGTAGCCAATGTTGGGTATTTGACTACGGGAACAAATGGTTCTACACCGATTCCAAATGGGTCAACCTCTACAAACGTGTCTTTCACTGTGGGTATAGTTGTGGCAAATTTCGGTGTAACCTTAACAACACAAACATTCACCGTGAGAATTCAACCCGCCTGGATACCTGCACTTACGATTTCTCCTGCGGTAACTCCGACAACTTATACGGCAGCGGGAACGGGTTATCAGTATCGTGTGTATTCATTTAAACCAAGCACAACAACGTCCAACACACAATATACAATCACGATTTCTGGAGCAGTAGATCCGAGTTTTTCGGCAGTGGATGTTTTACTTGTGGGCGGTGGAGGTGGAGGAG
>Ga0114963_10001084_pt1 | contig 18797 bp, 52 predicted proteins | sample C_131016_EF_Meta_FD_87019 | JGI IMG/M metagenome (GOLD analysis project Ga0114963, IMG submission 87019) | Freshwater microbial communities from Lake Croche, Canada to study carbon cycling - C_131016_EF_MetaG | ecosystem: Environmental > Aquatic > Freshwater > Lake | place: Lake Croche, Canada...
CCACCACCACAAAAGGAGAACCATAGTATGAAATTCCCCAATCAAATCACCGAAGAAGAGTTTGATCAACGGTATCAACCCATTAAGAACCATATTGATGACAATGCGTCATGGGACGGTTGTATGTTTGAAACATTTGGTGCAGAAGTACAATTTGTCAAACAACAACCAGAGGATCATATCTGGACTATTATAGAGTGCGATGATGTCATGGTCGTGGCAGCAGGATGGCACTATGTTAATCGTCTGGGTTATTTGATCACCACCAATCCTTGGACAGATGAGCATACTGAAGTTAAAATAGAAACTGAGATGGGTGATGCTGAATATTAATTTGAAAATAGTTGTTGACAAGTAGATTTACCTCAGTTATAGTACACCCATACTGCACACCACGCAGTATAACCAGCAGCAAAAACCACACACCACACACACTTAAATGGAGATTTAAAATGGCTTACATTCAAAATACCAACAACGTCAAAAACGGCGCACGAGTAACTGGCAAGGCAATGGTGGCTCAGGATGCAGTTGTCTACGCACGGGGTTGGATCGATGGCAATGCACAGGTGTTTGGTAGTGCTGTGATCCATCGCAATTCATTGATCAGGGGCAATGCCAGAGTCTATGGCAATGCTCAAATCTGCAACAATGCCTATATCAAAGGCGAAGCAGACATCTCCTGTGACAATGACTGGTTTACCATGAACTACAATGGCAAGACCCTGACTGGCTATCGTGCGCGTAATAGACAGGGTTATGAGTTGTTTGTGGGCAATGGCGATGACGTCAGTCTGGCAGCGATTGAACCCAGTTTCAGAGCTACCGTGATCTATATGATCAGCCGTTTTACCCCATTTAGCAATAACTGATCACACAATAGCCCCACATTTATATAGTGTGGGGCAATCTTTCACTAGAGGATATCATCATGCCTAAGTTTGATATGTTTATCACCACTACCTATACTAAACCAATCGAAATAGAAGCGGAAGATCGTGATCAAGCGGTAGACCTAGCATGGGAATGGATTGAAGAAAATGATCCATTACATAATGCTGATGTGGATACTGACGTTCACTATAATGGATGTTCTGATGCTGATTATGTATATGATTAGGAGATATCATGACTAACCATGAACTAGCTTATTCTATCTACGAGAAAGATGGTCAGGATGGTGTATTCAATGCTGTTCATCAGGGATTGCTTAAATGCGATGGGTGGCATTATTGTGAACCATGCGAGATAGAATCTCCCTATGAAGATAATGCTTGCTTAGTATGTGCCACTCAAATGGGGGTAGTATCATGAAATTCTTAGTGACCTTTAAAGATGTGTTTGAAAATTGTCAAAGCGAAGAACAGGCGTATGATGCCCTACTTGAATATTTGGCAGACATAGTGCGTCATGAAGATGTAACCGCTTTTGATTTTAAATTGATTGAAGAGGTAGTATCATGAAAATGTCCTCAGATTGGTATCTAATTGAATATTATCATTTAGATGGCTATTATACTTGTGATACTGTAATTGCCGAAAGTCCGGTTGATGCTGTAAGAAAATTACGAGAAAATAAATCCGTAAAATTTATTCAGCAAGTTGCACTAATGGTAGATTCAAGTGAATGGCAGATAACCGAAGATAAGATATTAAGTGAATTAGATACAATACAAAAAAGGTTAGATGATTTGCTTAGACAGCTTCCAGATGCGGAAGATGCATCAGATGATGAAGTTCCCCATCATGTTAACATCGCAAACGCTTATCATGAAGTATCGGAAGCATTACAATATATCATGATGACCAGAGATGGAGAAGAAGCATGAACATTATCCACATGGATTGGGCTTTATTGCGTGAACAGAAAAAATGGCTATTTGATCAGAATAACTATTATGCTGATGGGCTGATTAGTCTGTTAGATGATATTCAGGATTCTGCTGTTGATTCTGGTGAGTTCACAGAGGAAGAAGTATTTGGACAATCTTTAATAGGAGATGAGCTATGAACTATCTAACACATAATGATGAATCCATAGATGTAGATGTCAACGGAACATGTCTTCAAGGTTATATTACCGCCAAGTATCAAGATTTGGTTGCTGCATTTGGTAAACCCACTCCTTCAGATGGTTATAAATCTGACGCAGAATGGGAAATTAAGTTTGAAAATGGTACTGTAGCCACAGTCTATAATTGGAAGAATGGTAGGAACTATAAAGGCAATGATGGTCTTGATGTCGAGTATATCACCCAATGGCATATTGGTGGGTTTAATCGTAAGGTGATTGGCTTGGTGGAACGAGTGTTAGCCAAAGTTACCGCTTAAGTATGGATTAAAACTTAACCATACATATAAATACTTTTATAGGTGACATTCATCTATATCAATTTTAGGAGATACTAACATGGAATACCATCCAGATCTTCACGCCGGAGTAGAATTACGCAAGGCCGCCATGCAGCGTCAGCATACCAAGAACATTGTTTTTGGCACGTTTATTGCAGTAGTCCTGGTCACCGGCCCCATGCTTTTTATCGAGATTGTCAGACACTTCTAATCCATAGAAGTCTACAATCTTTGATACATTTCCTCTTGACTTGCTCAGGTGGGTGTGCCATAATGCACCTACTATACACCACATAGGGAGATTCACCATCATGGCACACATAGCACACAATGAAAACGGCACACCTTATATCGCTGATCCTTGGGATCTGGATGATTTCAGAATGGCTGCCGAAATTGCTGGTCTTACTTTAACTGATGAACAGCTTATTGCCGGAATGGAGCGCGTTGTCAAGTACTACAATACAGAGATCGGCATTAACTGGGAAGTCATTCAAATTACTTTATCAGATATGTACAAGGAGATTCAATCATGCTAACAAAATTTGAGCACTTTGCACTTGACGAATGGTTGTCAGAGTATCCTTCAAATATGTCTTTTCAAAATGTATTAGACAAAATTTATGAGGAAGATGAGGGGATTACACCTTGGGAAATGATCGAAGATTATGACGCATTGACGATCATTGAGACAATCATGAATACCAAAAGCCATGCAGAAAGAGTATTCGGGGAGGCAGCATGAAAGTAAAAGACCTAATGGAATTACTTTCACACATGGATTCAGACTTAGAAGTCTTTGCATGGCATGATGGCGCCTCTCATGCAGTTTATAGCGTTGATGCACATGATCAAGGCGTGGATATTGATATAGCCAATAGTGACTGGTGGTCAGAGGATTATTAATTTATGATTACCCATCATTTCTCAAAATATGAAGTACCCAATCGTACAGCCATCTTCACCAACATTCCTATAGACCAGTTAGACACATTTAAGAATATGTTTAACTGTGCAAGACTGGGTTGGAAGATCAGATATCGTGGCCCAAGAAAGGGTGATGATCGAACCAGTATAAGTAAACAGACCACTTGCTTGAAAAAGTTTGCTAGGTCTTTTTCAGTATATAATAACTATTAACAGAGGAGAGAATCAAAATGCAATTAGAATTATATTATGTAGTACACTTCAATGGCGTATCATCAATGACATTTCAGAATGGGCCATTTCCAAGCCATGCCAGCGCACAAGAGTATATAGGCTCAATTCCGGTTGATCATTCATTACAGGTAGTCAAACAAGTCGTAGATGTAGAATTAGTTTGACAAGATACGGTGAGTGTGCCATAATGCACTCACCTTATCACCACCACAAGGAAATATTATGGAACCCTTATCAGAACGTCAAAAGACTTTGATTGTCAACAATGTTGTCAAAGCCTGTAAAGATATCTCAAAGTTAAACAAAACCGGATATAACTTTTTATATCAAGCTAATGGCTTTATTGCTCACTATGATATCTATGGTTTTATTGCTGAATATCGTTACCAATCACTCAAGAATGATATCCTGCAATTTAAAAATTTGAATCAATGGCGTAATTTTATTCCCACCGACATGAATTATGATTATGTCATGAGCAAGAAAGATGTTTATAACCGCATTGTAGAGGCAATTTCAAAATGAACCCCAAGAATACCGATCATATCCCGCTCATTGAAGCCACTATCAAGGAAATCAAACGCCTGATAGAAGAAGATACCGATTGTCCAGAATTGGTAGCAAAGTATCAAGATGAGTTAGCATACTTCGAAACGTACTTGGAACCATCTTACTCTTAAAGGTGAAATCATGATGGAATTACAATCAGGTGATGAAGTATTCTGGACTGATCCAGATGAAGGAATATCATCAGGCTATTACTTTATTGATTCCATCCTGACCGAAGATGGAACGTATAATAGTGAACGTGATTTTGATGATACAATTATTGTCATTCACAATGAATCAGGTTCACACGCAGAAGTATATGTATCGGAGCTAACATGAACGATATACCACTTCATATTATAACTCAGGCTGAGAAGGCTAAAGCCTTGGCATCCTATACCTATCATTGTTTATATGGGTTTACCAAGCATAAAACATTTTATCTTGACAAAGAACGTCATGGTGAGATAGCATACACTCAAGTTATCAATGAATATCTATTGGGAGTAACACAATGAACCAAACCCTAGAAAACCTATTGACCGCCAGTTTAGTATTAATAACACTTGGTGCTGCAATGTATGTATTCTATGAGATTATCAATGCATTGTTTGCTATTGCTGTTGGGTAGTTATATAATCACCACTACACCACCACACAAGGGAGAATCAAAATGGGTTATCATGTAGAACTAATCAGATCAAGTGCTGTCATCCCAAAAGAAGTACAGGATGAAGTATTACAGATCTGGAAAGACTTAAACAAACCAGAGAATGATCACCAGAAGAATGGCGGCACATATCAAGGTGGAAAAACCATATCCAAACATTATAGTTGGATGGATCCAGCCTATGATCAAAAAGTCAAATCATGCCAAGATGTTCTTGATGCATTAGGTTTTGATTATGAAGAAGATGGTTACGGAAATATCTCAATCACGCGCTATGACAAAAAAATGGGTCAAGAAGAACTATTCTTTGATGCTGTATCACATTTGATTACTGGCCATATGTTATGGATAGGAGAAGATGATGATACGTTCAGATGGAACTTTAAAGAAGAATATGCGTAATCTAAGAAAACCCCGCTGGAGCGATTATGAAAAAACTATTAGTTATACTATTATGCGGTGCTACCACTGTGCCCACTATTAGTCATGCTGGGGATAATAGTGGAGCATTATTAGCTGGCATAGCCATAGGAGCCATTGTGGGCAATATGGTGCATGATCAGCCCAATACCACCCTACAGTACCAAGGTGAGAGCGATGACGCAACCTGGGCCTTGTATGAGCGTCCTGACCTATTCCAGCGTCATGAACAAGGATACTATATCCAGAATAGTCTAGAACGTGGCAACACGGTGGAATATGTTGGTGGATGTAATCCACGCTATAGAACAGATTATGCAGTAGGGTATAATGGACAACGTATACCAGTGACCCACTTTGTGGGATGCTGGTAATCTTAAAATACCCCGCTGGAACAGAATCCAAAAATGGGGCAATAGTGCCCCATTATGTTTATCAGCATGCGCTAGATTCTAATTCCAATGATTTGTCTAGCTTGTCTTGCCATTTTACCCAATCGTGCGCAGATTCTAATTCTTCTGCAAATATTCTCTCCCAATTATCAGGATGATGTTTCTTAATGGACTGAATCACGTCAGCCAATACATAAGATTGGAAAGAGTGTTGATGTTGGTGCATATAATCATACATGCGCTGTGCCGCTTCATGACATAAAGACATAATAATATAATCCTATGCTTTTTGAGGTTCTGTTAGAGATTGTATCCATTTTTTGAATACTTCAATGGATTCATTTTTACTCAAACCAAATTCTGATTCAAGATATGATGGAGCCCACCACATATTGGTTTCACCAGAATCACGCAATTCGACCAAATAATCAAAATATTCTTGCATGTGATATTATCCCTTAGCATAGTTAAGCAAGTTGCGATTATAACCATTATAATCGCCAGAATTCCTGGCATTATGATACCAAGCGACAACCACCGTGCCAGATGGTTTGACGCCCCAGAATCGGCCCATATTGCCGCCACCACTCACCCACTGACCGCGCCTGAGTTGCCTGGTCTGGTCTAGGGTGAGCGCCCATATGTCTATTGTCTTTTGGTACATAGTACCCTCCCCCTATGCTTCTACTGTTAGCATATCCACCACGTTAACCACGTCACACACTGAAAGAAGCGTGTTAGCAGGGTATAACATGGAAAAGCGAAGCATAGCGTCATCTTCTGAATTAGCCTGTAGCGTGATAAAATCGATCTCTTTTTCTGGGGTTTTGCAAAAAACGGCGAAAGTGTTCATGGTGATATATCTCCGGTCTGTTTGGCGTCGCCCAGTGCGACATCACTCTGTGTATTATAGTTAACTAGGGCAAAATTGCAAGCATTTTTTTCTTACAATTTTGTCAGAAAATTATTTTGTAAAGGGTATTGACTTCCTTTTAAAAGAGAGGATAATGCATAGCATGGAATAGCAATTCAGCTATCCAAGCAAAGGAGAGTAAAATGGATACATTGATCCCCACCCGCACCCCCGCGCCCGTTGACGCTTGGGCATCCGCGCACCCTGCTGAATTTTCTTGGATGGAACAGGCTGCTGCGCGAAACAATGAGTTTGCGCTATCCTTGTTATCGTTCCTGACACGCAAGGGCTATCTTAGCGATGGTCAGCTTGCTGCGGTAACTCGCAGCATTGCTAAGGCTGCTGAACGCCAAACAATGGCTGCTAATGCTCCTGCAATCAATATTGACGCAATTGAAGTGGCTTTCAATAACGCCAAGAAGGCTGGATTAAAATCCCCTAAACTTCGCTTGGCAGGATTTCGCTTCAGTCTAGCCAAATCAGATAGTGTTAACGCAGGCGCGGTATATGTTAAAAAGGGTGAGGTTTATTTAGGCAAGATCATGGGCGGCAAGTTCGTTGCGTCATACAATTGCGATGCTGCCATGCAGTCGCAGGTATTAGAACTATCACGCAACCCCAAAGAGGCTGCAATCGTGCATGGTAAGCAATTTGGTGAGTGCGCTATTTGTGGGCGTGAATTATCCGACCCCGAAAGCATTAAGAGAGGAATCGGGCCTATTTGTGCCGATAAGTTCGGATGGTAATACCAGCAAGGGGGGGGGTGATCCCCCCTTTTTTATTTAAAATTATTTTCAAAATAAATCAAAAAATCGCTTGACAGCAACCAGGTTTTGCGAGAAAATAACGCATACGTTCGATCAGGGGTCTGGGGGTGCACAAAGGGGGCGGGCGTCGTTTACGTAATTCTATCTATAAAAATATTTTCAAAAATACATCGAAAACCGCTTGACGCCGACCTAATTTTGAGAGAGAATGACTCATGCATTCGAACAGGCACTCTGGGGATGGACGGCGAGGGTGGGCGTCATTCCTGTAACGCATAATAGTGCTTGACAAAAGCCTGGCTTTTGTGATACTAGTAATCAATAACACAAAATTATATAAGTTGTCAAACTATTTTTTTACTTGACAAGAACCAAGTTTTTGTGATACTAGTAACTAATAACACAAAATTATCTAAGTTGTCAACCCCCTAAATCATAACCTTACAAACTTTGTAAAGTTTAAAATTATTTTAAAAAACCACTTGTATTTTTTTATAGAGGGGGTATAGTTCACTTCATGCCATCGCATCCCGTGACGGCAAGTACAAGGAAACCATATAATGGCTAAGATTCTTGATGTTGTTGCAGCAAATGACGCTATCTCCCTCCACGCTTCAGGCGAGTCAATCACAAAGCAAACCGTTGCAGAATTGCTTGCATCTGTTAAAGGCACTACCTTTGCCGCCCTTTGCTCTGTGACCCCAGTTAAAACCGCAGCAGCTTTCAAGGATTTAGATATCCGCAAGGTTTCTGTTAGCAACGTGCAATTATTCAATAACTTAAAAGAGTATACTGACGTTTACCAAAATGCGGTCAATCGCAGCGCGGGCGTTGACGATTTCCAGAAGTCTAACTCATGGTTCCATCATACGGACTGTTTCCCTGTCGTTGAGCATAACACCAACGGCAAGCATTACATCTGGGCGATCTTCAACCATGCCGATTCAATGTACATCAAGGACGGCGTTGAGATGACCACGGCGCAGGTTGCAGAGTACCTAACACCTAGCGAGGCTAAGAAGATGCTAGAGCCTAGCAGCAAGGTTTACAACGCAACCAATGACCTTGAGCATGACGTTATAGTCCGAACCATTGGGCTAGACAACGTGGTTTGGGTTCGCGCAGTAGGCTTGATGGTCAGCAAGTAAGTCTAACCGCAGGGGAGTAAAATCCCCTGCCCCTTTGTAGCGATTTTAATATTGTTGTAACATTGTTCTGTTAGAATGCTTTTTATGGGTTAGGCAATGACGCCATCCCTATCACCACTAGGAGATTTTATCATGTACGCATATTCCCGCTCTAGTAATCAGGCTGCTTTCCGTTCTAACTCCCCATTATCTAATGATCAAATCTTGCGCTATGCACCTTCGGTTATGGCAGAGGGCAAGCATGAATCACGCGGTGACCGCTACGCCTTCATTCCAACCCTTAGCGTGATTGATGGTTTACGCGCTGAAGGCTTCGAGCCCTACGAGGTTCGCCAAACCCGCACCCGTGACGCTGGCAAGCGCGCATTCACAAAGCACATGGTTAGAATGCGTCATCCCGATGCAGGCTCAAATGGTCAGGAAGTGCCCGAATTAATCTTGCTGAACAGTCATGATGGCTCATCGTCCTATCAATTACTTTCCGGCGTGTTTCGTTTTGTTTGCAGTAATGGCCTGATCGCCGGTGATATTTTCAATGATATCAGAGTGCGACATTCTGGTGACGTTGTGAACAATGTCATCGAGGGTAGCTTCCAAGTATTGGATAATACCCGTGAGATTATGTCACGCTTGGATACCTATAAGGGTATCACGCTAGCCCCACAAGAGCAGAGAGCCTTCGCCAGTGCCGCCCTGCGCCTTCGTTGGGATGAAAACGCACCAGTTACCGCTGATAACGTGCTATGCGCCCGCCGTGGAGCAGATGAGGGCGCGGATTTGTGGAAAACCTTCAACAGGGTTCAAGAGAGCCTGCTCAAGGGCGGTATACACGGCAAGGCCAGCACCGGCCGCAATATGACAACCAAGAGCGTGAACGGGGTAACCGCGAACGTGGCATTGAACCGCGCATTGTGGACACTTGCCGACAGTATGGCACAGATAAAAACAGGTGCGCTTGATCCCGCCGAGATGATGGCGGCATAATGTAACAGGGTAGTACTAGGAAAAGGGGAGCGCAATTGCTCCCCTTTTTTTCGTCCCTTGTCAACCATTATTTTTAGCATGGACTAGCATAGTTTTGGCTATCTTGTCAACCATTATATGATTATGCCCCTAGCATAATATTGTCTAGCTTGTCAACAAATATTTTTAGCATGGACTAGCACGAGTCGCGCACCGTGTCAAGCATTATTTTATTTTCCCCCTAGCATAAAAATATTTTACTTGTCAAGTAATTTATTTTCAAAAAACACTTGACAGGGTGGGGGGTGGTGTGGTACCCCCCCAGGGGGGGGGTGTCATAGTACTGTCACAAAACTGTCACAAAATTGTCACATTCTTGCTTGAAAAAACTTCGACCTATATTGCAACACCCCCTCCAAAGTTTTGGGAAAGTCGCATAATTTTTTTGCCAAATTTTTCGGCCCGGGGGAAGAAAATTTCCCGGGAACCTGACCCCACTATTATACCATTATGCTTTTATGCTTTTATATTATTGCCACTATTATAATATTATGCTTTTATGCTTTTATATTATTGCCACTATTATAATATTATACTATTCCTCACCATTCCCACCATCATCCCAACACTATTCCCACACTACTCTCACCCTATGAAAAACCTTCCACTATGTCCCATACCCCCACCCTAAAAATTTTTCCGGCAAATTTTTTTCAGGCAGGGGTACCTTTTTCCCAGAGTTATTTTATTCTTCTAGGCGACGTTTTGCCTCATTGGCCACATGACTATCATTATGCTTGACCAATTCTTTAAGAATCTTCTTAGGGGTATTATAGTTATCAGCCAGGGTATAACTGATACTGGGATCATCGGTGGCCATGAGCATACGACAGATATCACTGGAATCCACTTGTTCATATGATTCAAAGTAATTAGCAACATTCTGGGCCATTTCGATATCCATGTCAATCAGGCGTTGAATATCCTCTACAGTTGCACATTTTCTAAAAGTTTCGGTACGTGATAGATTTCTTAGAACATTGACTGATTTATCCATCAACAGCACTTTGACGGTTTCTTCATCTAAGTTATCCTTGTATGCAATGTTTTCTCTTACTACACTGGATGGATGTTGTGCTGCCAATGAAAACAGTGCATGGTTTTCTTTGGCGTCTCTGGCACTGGATACAAAGTTTGAAACTTCTTCATATCCCAGTGATTTAGAATACACTTGTTTGCCACCTTGTTCTACTACGATTTTAAATACTAATTTATCTGACATTTTTACTTTCCTTTTTAAATATTAAATTAATACTAATATATCCTAACTAAAAATAACTTACCACACCTATACTCTTACTTTTTATTCACCCATAGACCATGTTCATCTACCACCCAGTCTGGTTGCCAATCTAGACCAAAGTGTTCATACAGTTGCCAGGTAGGTCTAGGCACTATTCTATCTGGCACAGTATACTCCATTCTCTTACAGCATTCATCTATGATAAGTTTGGCCAAGTGCAGTTCAAACTCATCTGGTTTGATCCAGCCATCATCATTATGTGCTGGGGTGGACATCATATAGGCTTTTGATCTTAGTTGATCTAATAGTTGTTTATTCATAATATAGAATCAATAGTTAAAATAATCTTCAGTGGTAGTACCAGGACCATACCATACAACATAGCGATCTTTGATCAAGCTTTGAATTCTTTGCAATGATTCATTAATGGTTTCATTAGTTGGTAATGCTAACCATCTAGTATTAGGTTGATTATTATAGATCATTTCTGGTGTGGCATTGGGAATGATGGTATGGGTGGAAACATCATAACCCACTATATTATATCTGGCATGATCAATCAGTCTGGTCCATAAACTACGAGAACCATGTATACCACCTGTATGGGTTGCATCTGACATGACTTTGAGTTTATCATTCATCACGGCATAATCATATAGAAATGTACCATAACCCATACCTTTATAAGCTTGTGCTAATTGAGAATTGGTAACCATCCAAATCCCATCGTTTTGATATTCTAATGATAGATAACCCACTAATTGATTTTTATCATTTAATAATCCATAACTGACTTCATCACCATTAATATACTTCTTTAATTTTAGTTCACGAATGGTGGCACTAGTATCTAGATTAACAAATTTTTGCTGATGTTTGTCAATATACTCATCTCTGGGAGGAGTAGTGATAATTTCAGATATTTTCATATATATGTGATATCTTACTTTATTATAAAGTAATAGTCAAGATATAGCGTGCAGATTGGAGATAATATTTTGGACTAGATCAATATCCAAATTAAGTCTATGGCTGATGTCGCTGGCATCAAGATGGCGTTCTAACAATTCTCTGATTTCCAGTGTAAGATCATGTTGGGTCATATAATAGTATAACGTTTGAAGATCTTGTATTGTTTACAGTGTATAATTATATAATAATATAATACTATAAAAAAATCGTCTTTCTGGGCTCGTTGCACTCGTAATATAGCGCCACACGCATGCTGTCGTCACCCGCCGACTTCTACCTTGATCAAATGTGGGGCATACTCTGATAATTCATCAATCAATACATCATCTGATAGATGTGCATAGGCCTCTCTTAGCATAATTTCTGCCACATTGACCAATGCCGCATGATCCATTTGTGATACTTTGTATTTGGTATATGCTGTAATTAATTCTGCTCTAGTAGTCATTTCTATATTCCAATTCTTGTTCAAAGATTCCATACAACCATAATTCAATATGTGTTTGTGTGGTCAATATTGCATTAATATGCTTCGTACTTAATTCACACAATGGTTTCCATGTTAATGGTTGTTTACCATCTTCACCACGGGTACCCCAATGTAATTCTTGCCTAATCGTTTCAAAAGGTGCATCAGAATATACACTTAATTCTTCATACGGATATTCCTCAATTAAAATGCGGCGCAGATAATCAGTACCACCATCCACCATATATTCAAAACCATTGGCATCAATATAGGTTTTGTAATCGTGCCGATGGAAACTTTGCAATATTATAGTACCATCAGGTGTTCTAATTTTGTTTGATATAATCATTTGCCTGTTTCCGCAGAAGTGCCTCAATTTTATCCAAACGATCATCTGATCTAAAAAGGTCTTCGATATATCGATTTACTTGAATAGTAATATCGTCACCTTCATCATCAAAATATTGCCTATAGAATTCAATAAGACATTCCTGGATAACCAATTCGGCAAATTTTGGTAAACTAGAATTGTAATTTCCAGCCCAGCCAATACCTTCATCTTTGATATATTGAAATCCAGCCTGTTCAGCAAGTGCTTTAATTCGTTCGTTCATTTTACACCTTTGATATTTTACTGATAAATTGATCAGTATACATTATTTTATCTGTTTCGAAATCATATAGCAGTTGTTGATTCAATCTAATCCAATCCATGATTTGTTTCATAATGTTGGGCGTGATCCAATCAGCAACTTGATTTGGGTCATAATCGAGACTGGGCAATTGGATTACGAAATTATCTTCATTACTCCATCTGTTCTTTAGATTAGATACTTTTATTCTCAATCCATGTTGTTTATTTGCTTTGCCCACCCATATAACAACATCCTGAATACCGTGATTATGGCTACCCAAGTTGGCCATTTCATGGAGAACATCCTCTTGTTCTTCTTGAAGAACCATATCAAGATATTTTCTCAGCTCTTGTGGTAACACGGTTCAACTCCAAAATGTTCTCTAATATCATCGCCCATAGTACCGCCGCCATCTTTCTTCTCACGCAAAATATTGTCTACTCGGCTAGCACATTCGCTGACAATCAACAGGGCGAACTTTTCCAACAACACAATTTGTTTTGTGTTAGTCAAATAATCCACGCTAATACCAACTTCTGTCGCAAGTTCTCGAATTCGTTGGTTCATTATGAATCCTTAATTACATCAAAAAGTGTGCCGTATTCATAACCTTGATGAGGTATGACAAACTTGTTTTTTTCTCTACGATATACTTCTCTCAGCCAATACCATTGGCCGTTAACCCTAACAGGTCTCCATGCAAACACTCTTTCCCATATACCTTGTGGGCCTCTAAATCTTGCTTCTGGCATTACTCTGTTCCCCAACGTAGTTTGAACAAATTGGCATTGTTGTCTGTTCTTGGTCCTCTGACCAATATAAAATCTGTTTGTGGAATCATAGTTCAACTCCGAAATGTTCTTTGATATTATCGAGGCAATCCATGCGACCACGATTATAATCTGGAGTGCCAACAGCGGTTTTACACATTTTCAAACAATCAGCAATAATCAACTCGGCAAACTTTTCCAATTTTGTTGGAATACCTTCTGGGTTGTATGTTGGTAACCCAGCCTCACGAGCAAGTTCATGAATTCGTTGGTTCATTCTTCAACTCCAAAATGTTCTCGAATCTCTACCGCACAATCCTGCCTACCGCACTTAGCCATAGCATCTTCTTCGCCATCCACATCTTGACAAATAGCTACACATTCCCGCACAATAATCTCGGCGAACTTTTCCAATGGATATTCCCACTTAGATGATGTAGTTCCGTCATCTTCTTTATACACAGAAAGTTTCGCCGGATATTCTTTGATTCCTGCTTGTTCAGCAAGTTCTGTAATTCGTTGGTTCATATGTCTTATCCTTGTTCAGATTGGTTTAGATTTCTTATGCTGGATCACGGGACATGATGGCATGGGCGGATCCGGCTTGATCAACCGCTTTACGCAGGTTGCCCCAGTTTCACCATGCGCATCCAATACCTTGACCGCTGCCTGACAATCTGCTTGAGTATAGAATTCTTCCGTGATCACAGGTTCATAGCGACCATGGCTGGTATATACCCCTATCATCAAGACCCAGATTGTCAGCGTGGCATTCATTTATTTGGCATCTGCTGGTGCACAATGTTCCGGAAACAATCCAGGCTGTACCCATACATTATCTTGTTTTACCATGATGATACCATTGACACATACCTTTACGGGTGGGTCAGATACCATGATTACATAAACATTCAAGGCCACAATAAAACCTATTAATACGGCCATAACTACCCATGCTGCATCCATTATCTGAGCTTTCATAATTTTCTCGCTATGTTGTGTGGCTAGTTTACAACAATTTCAATACGTACAGCAAAACACCCATGCTAAGCCATGTGCTGATATTCAATGGGATCTGTGCCCAAGACTGCTGCGGAAATACTTCACGCAAACATACAATCACACCCCAAGGCATCAATATATAGTGTGCGATATTCAAAATTGTCATTAAGGTCGTGTAATCCATTGTATAATCCTCTCTTTATATCAGGTTAAATTGCTGTGCAATGCTACTCTTTGAGCTCAAAATGTTGCTTGATCTTGTTAACACAATCAAGTATACCCACCTTTTGACCTACACGAAATCCAATGTCTCTATCGTTATATAACTCATCAGGGTCTATGACTGCATTGTTTAGATTATACCACTCTTGCCGACACTGTGCAACACACTCATTGACAATCAACTCAACAAACTTTTCCTTGCTGAAAATCAACTCCCGACCATCATCCAGCCCTGTATCAACATACACAAGAGATTTTACAGCAAGTTCTTCTATCAGCTTATTTTTTCTCATTTTTCAAGCCCAAAATGTTCATTAAAGTAATCTTGATCAGACAATGTGTCACAGACATACATCACCGTGGCCAGACATTCGTGGTCAAATGCTCCACCATGCTCAAGATCTGCCAATACCCCAGACAGTTCATGTGACAATTCACGATTCTTAGTATAACACTCTTGTATAATCAACTCAGCAAATTTTGTCAACCATTGCTGTTTTGTATAAGCAGAACAGTCAACTGGCTGATTTTGTTCTGCCTGTTCCACCAGTTGTTTTAATCTAATATCCATGTTAATTAACCATTACGCCTTCTGCGCTATCTTGTTGCATGATAAAATCTACCAGTGTGATCTTCTGAACATCATCACATTTTAATATATGACCGTGCCAAAACATCTCTCTTTGATCAGAGAATTCTATGCCGTTCATAGACAACCATTGCTCAATAACTTGGTCACTGAGCTGTGCATCGTTGGTGTCTTCATCATAGTCTTGACGCATATTATTCCCTTGACTAATGTGTTAATATGTTGGATATCAAATCTGGATTGTCCAAAAACAAGCCCAGCAATGCGTGTGTGGTAAACTTGACATCTTCTTCATCCATCTTGAGATTATACGTATCACTGAGAATATGTAAAATCTCATGCAAGATTGCAATCTGCTGAGTTTGCCGACTATGCGCATTATTAATAGATATTTCTTGGGTATTGAAGTTGGCCGTGCCAATCAACCCACCCATTTCCTCTGGCGATTTAAAGTTTACCGCGTATTGAATACCCGATATTTTCAATGTAAAGTTATTCATACCACTGTATTCCTGATATTGTACAAGTGAAAATCCTCATTTTCATAGTCACTCTCTATCCTAACTGCAGTATCATACTCTTGGGATTCAATATGATCCAACGCATCTTGGTATCCACGATTATATCCAGCTTGATAGGGATCCCAACTGTGACATTCACAAACATAATCACCTGAATTGTGACTGGCATTGCGAACAAACCCATGAGGGGCTTGGGGATGTGGATTACAGTTCCTGAGCATATTCAGATTCCTCCCCGTGAATATAGGTCAATTCATGCAAAATAGCATTCAAATGCACAATCATCTCTCGATTATGATCAATATCTGTTTGACTTAGTGGAAACGTGTCTGGATCCACGGTGTTATTGTAGAGTTCATGCTTGATAAACTCTAGATGGTCCTTTAAATATGTCACAGTAACATATTCTGCCGTGTCTAGATCAAGGTTGATTGGAATAGGATCAAACATTTTTAATACCTCACTTTTTGAAGTTAACTACAATTATAGTATATTCTTTGACAATTTGCAAATCACTATAGAGCATATATCATATACTTGGGATTGTCATTGCTATACGACTTTAACTGATCCTCAATGCCATAGGTCAATTTAAACCCAGTACGACACCATAACTGATAAGTTCCCAGTATGGCCACCATTGACATATAGTCAAAGTTTTCTCGCCTGGCCAGATCCCGATATTTGCCCAAAACGTTAAAACTATACATGTATCCTCTGGCTTCCGGATCTATTAAAATATCATGTATGTGCAAACAATCACACCCGCTAGAAATCGAATGTAATTTCTGATTTAATTGCGGAATTGTGCCATATTTTATGGGAAAAGCTTGAGAATAACCAAAAATTTCATCGTTTTCTTCTAAAATAAATCCGCCTATGGGGTAGAGGTCATATCGCTCAATAATGACCTCTGGAATCTCATTATTCACCCCTGTCCAAAACTCAGATGAAAGTTGTATAACATGGGGTAAATCGGATTGTTGCATTGGTCGCCAGAGCATGATAATTCCAGTACGTATTGATCATGTGGAAAGTATATCTAAAAGGTCTTGAAATGTCAAAGTTTTTAAAAGAAAATGCGGTTTTTTTGAGTCATACTAATAGTGTAAGTAAGGGATTACTGAAAAATTATTATATATATCAATAGGTTATAAAATATTACCTACAGAAAAATCTCAGAAAATCCCCCCCCTTATAGTAGATTAATGGAAAAAAGTGTCACCCTAATAAGAAGTACACATATATCAGGACAAAAACCCAGCACCTCATTACTATTATGTGTGGTTTACCAACTAATTAAACAAGAAAAGAAATCCCGCGTGTACTATTTCAGGGACGGGGTTATCCCGTCATCTGGAAATACGTACTAAGCAGGAGGGCATGCCCTCCTCTATCTTGATGGGGGAATACCTAAATCGCCAAGAACTTGACTAACTCCAGCCTATATTGGTCACTGTTGGAATATAGGGCACCGTATAAGAATTCGTGGAGTGGATTAAACCACTTGCCCAAATTGTCATAATTAGGCTCTTCCAATAATTCAGCTGCCTGAATATAACTGGTACTGCCTAGGTCCATGATATAATTTAACTTGATGTGATTGTTGTGATAGATGGTAGAACTGGCCCACAGACATTGATCCGCATACTGCCTTAATTCCTGTGCCGCTCTGGGATTGACCTTGGCTTGGCTGGATAGAATCAGATATTTCTCCCCCCAGCTAGGTTCCGGTTGGATTTCTGTGTCCCTGATCTTGGATGCCAGCATATTGACCAAATACGCATTTAACCAGTCTGGCATGGGAAAACCAGTATGCTGACTATATTCGTTTAGATAGTCATAGAGTTTTGGTCTAACGCTGTCTATACTGCTGATCTTTGCCATACAGTATTTAATCCAAATACTGTTTTTTTTACTCGTGCCTTTCGGCTTCTGCGTCTTCTGGATAACCCGCATTCAATAAAATTTTACTAACCTCGTCATCCGATAACACGCGGTCAATTTTTAATGCCCCACCTATGATCCAAGCACCACCCTGCATCTTATTAGTTTTAAACCTATAATATCCATTGGCAGGTACCTGATCCCTAATATCCCGTGTGCGTGACTTATCCGCTTGATCTTGCCAATTAATATCCGCGGGAATTTCTACTTCTGCCCATACTCTATCAGGTGCAATCTTATTGGCTTTGGTGCGTAGATGAGGAGCCATGGGCAATACCCCAGCATGCCAGCCTGGACGCTCTGCAAAACCTTTGGTTGGGATATGTGATGCTGGAATCCACTCACCAATGGGCGTTGGTGTGTTCTTGCCTATAAACAAGGGGTACAATGCATTGCCCCTTTTCTTAAACAACTTGTATGCCTTGATTGTTTTCTTAGGTGGGGTAAATTTAGTTTCTTTTTGATCTGGCTCATCCTGCTGTTCAGCGCCATCCAACTCCATATCTTCCTGTGTCAAACTCAACTGCTCATCATGTAACTTGTCCATGATATCCATGAGTTTACCAATATCACCACTATTCCTTAATGCTTTGAATACTAGATTGGGGATACTAAATTCACTATCTTCTGTTTGCAGCCCCTTGGTTCGATATTGCTTGAGCAACTGTCTAACTTTATGTAATGTTTCAGGGTCTTGTGTCTGTTCGGCATGATGAATAATGGATTGCCAAACTTTGACCATGTGATTTAATTCATCTTGATCATATTCTGGAACGTCTGGACTAGGTTCTATGTACCATGTATTGTCTTTCAAACTATAGATACCGCGACTGGCCAAAGTTTCATTTTTGTCTTGTACATACAATTCAACGGTAATACCTTTGATCGTTATATCATATCGACGTTTGTACAGTGCCTGCTTACTATCAAACAATTCCTCTACGGTTCTTTCACAATCGATCTTGGTAAAATCAGTGATAATATGTAGATCAATATCACTGTGTTCCGTGTAAGTATAATTGGCATTGCCACC
>Ga0114963_10001085_pt1 | contig 18785 bp, 24 predicted proteins | sample C_131016_EF_Meta_FD_87019 | JGI IMG/M metagenome (GOLD analysis project Ga0114963, IMG submission 87019) | Freshwater microbial communities from Lake Croche, Canada to study carbon cycling - C_131016_EF_MetaG | ecosystem: Environmental > Aquatic > Freshwater > Lake | place: Lake Croche, Canada...
TCCTAATTTGTTTAGGGCCACGTCGAATTCTTTTTCGTCCGCTGCGTCGGTCCATATGCCTGTTTGTGCGAGATAGTCCAAATAACCGTCGATCAAACCACCGCCACCGTAGGTTTTTCTTTTGGCATATTTTTTCACCAATGCTGCCAATCCCTGTTTCTGTTGTGCTGTTAGTCCAGCTGCCGGTGCTTCCGCCACTGCTGATTCTCCTATTGATCCCAGATAATCTTTTGCTGCTTGAGCTAGGCCTGTGTTGTCATGATAATCACCCAACACTTTTTGTAAATCATCTGCCATGGTGTCTGATATTGGCAATTTAGCGTTGTCCACATATTCTTCGTCTTTGCTTTCCATGTCGCTAAGATCTTTATAGCCCATCTTTTTCATGTAGGCTTTTAATTCATTCTCTTCCTTGTCATCTGCCCAAAGTGTTGATCCCGGATCAATTGCTCTTTCCATTGCCTCAACAGGAAGACTGCCCCCATTGCCATATCCTATGTATTTTCCATACTTGGCATTGACCGCATCAAGTCCCTGTTTCTGTTGTATTGTGAGTCCAACTGCCGGTGCTTCCTGCTGCAGTCCTGACAGTTCTCTGATTCTGTTTAACTCTGTTGGCATAGTGCTTTTATTTATCATCTAGCTGTTGTTGATCTTGCGTAATGTGTCGTTGATTTCGATGCTGGTTTCCAGCTGTGTGAATGGTCGATTTACGATCTCCCTTGCAAAATAAGCTAGTGCGGCTGTGTCTTTGGGAAAACAACTGCCTGAATAACCACGCAATCCATCTTTACCGGGTACTTGCATATGACTTGCACCCACGCGTGGATCTGCTGCCAGTATCTCTGTGAACTCTCGCCTGTCTGCACCACCTGCACCTTTTAGCACATCATACATCTCATTCATGAATGTGACCTTGGTTGCTAGGAAGCTGTTGATACAATACTTTACCATGGAAGCAGTCACTATGTCGGTGTGGAACGTCGGACAAGGTTGGCATACAGAATGATCTTTGTAGATCTGTTCCACTCGATCTGTGTTCGTTCGATCTCCACCCAGCAGCAGCATGGGAGGATTTCTAAAGTCTTCGATATAGTTCTTTTCAGTTAAAAATTCCGGGTTTAAAACGCATTTAAGGTCTATACACTGCTCTATAATCTCTTTCAGTTTGTAAGCAGGCACAGTGCTCTTTACCACCACAAGATGACCTTTAATACGGTTTAAATCCTGCATAACCTGTTGCAATAATTCGGTGTTGCATTCTCCCGATTCTGACTGTGGTGTGGGCACACATACAAATGAGACATCGGGTCGGAATTTTACGAGATCTCGTATGGTGTTCTCACGGAAGTATTTGGGATCCACGATGAACTTCTTCACATCTCGGGTGAATCCTTGATTCACTGCTGAACCCACAAAACCATGTCCCACTATGCCTATTTTCATATCTGTATTATATTGGTAAAATTTGTAAATGTCTATAAATTTTTAAAAGTATCTTTATTTTTATATTTAGAAAGTAATTTTAGATCATTTGGATCATTCTTAATAATCAAATCTTTGTTTATCTTTGCATCTAATGCTTGTTCAATCAGTATTTCTTTATCTAAATTTATAACAATATTTGGTAATTCTATATTTTTAAATGGTGTAAAAAATAAAGTATTATCTAAATGCCAATGTTGATGATCATTGATTAATATGTTTAGTATATAAGATATTGTATCTTTTTTATTAAAAAATACTTTTTTTTCCTCTTTAAAAATACTTATATTTTTCTCTCTCATAAAGTAATCATAATGATAACAATCTTTATTTTTATTCAACAGTGATATAAAATCTATATTATAGTAATCAAATAGTGGTTTTAATGTCGACGGCCCACGCATCATATATTCATCTCCGCAGCCACCTGTGACCAATGTCGTGGGTGTTTCTCCCCATGTGTGAATTTGATTATATGCCCAATATTTTTTAATTTTATCTTGCCAATTATTTTTATAAAAATATGTTATCTTTTTATATTCATAATCTACTATTTCAAAATTTTTAGTGAATTTTTTAAGAAAGCTATACAGGGTTAAAGTATCTATACCCCCTGATAAGAATATTTTGATAGGAAATTTATTTTTAGTTAAAAAAATTTCAAACTCATTGGCTATTATATTATAAATTCTGTCAATGCCATTTTGGTAATCTATCTTCTCGTCATTAACAATATGTGTATTAAATTTTTTAAGAGTAACATTGAAATTATAATCCAGTTCACAAAAAGTATCAGCCCATATACTTTCTCCTATTGATAGGTTAGTTATAACTTGACTATCTTTAAAATAGTAAAGAGGAGTTCCTCTATTTTTATCGTTTGTTAATATTATTTTTTTATTATCGCATATTATTAAAAAAAAGTTTCCTTTGAATCTCGGGGTAGGATCTCTAATAATATCTTCTATAGTTTCGTTAAAAGATCCTACTTCAGAAATATATCCTTTAAAATAGAGTTGTTTATTTCCAATGATAAAATTATTCCATCCACTATCTAAATTTAAAAAAATTCCATTTTTTAAATGATAATTTTTTGTAAAATTTTTCTTTTCTTCTTTACTAATTTCAAAAAACATTTTAATTTTGTCTATCAAAATGTTTCTTCAACTGATCGTAACCACCAATTAGATTACCATCTAGGAATATCTGTGGCAGTGTCCTTGCGTGTGGGACCGCTTCCAGCAGTTGCTCTCTGGTCCACGGTCCTTGGCTTATGTTTCTCTCTTCAAACTCAATGCCCTTGTTTTTGAGCAGAAGTTTGGCCATAACACAATGGCCGCAGTTTGTTTTGCTCCAAATCACAGCAGTCATTAGTCTCTTCTACCGCCCAATAGCTGTAGCAATGAAACAAATATGTTGATGAAGTCTAGATAGAGGCTCAGTGCTCCAAACGTTCTCACTCGTGAGCTGTCTCCACCTTCTAGATATATTTGTTTTAATTTCTGCATGTCGTACGCAGTCAGTCCTGTGAATATTAGAACTGCCAGCACGTTTATGATGAAAGCCAGTGCCGTCATCTGTAACCAGATGTTCACTATGCCCGCTATCATGATACCAATCAATCCCACGAATTGGAAAGTGCCTAGGCTGGTTAGATCTTTCTTGGTGGTATAACCTATGATAGCAAATGTTGAGAACACTATGGCAGCTAGTAGGAATGCAGTGATCACACTGTGTGCTGTGTATATGAACAATAATGCTCCCATACTCAATCCCTGTGCTGCACCAAATCCCATTAACATTAAAAATAGTCCACGATCTGAAAACCGCTCTGCTCCCAAACTCATGGCCAATACAAATGCCAATGGTGCTAGAATGATTGTCCATGTCAATATGCCACCTGCATACAACATCGGCACTTTCATACCGATATAAGCAAACATGGCCGATATCAATAGAGCTGTGGTCATTCTAGAGAACACATCATTAAAGTAGGATCTTAATCCTTGATTAATTGTTGTGTTTGCTGTACTCGTTCTGTCTATACTTCTCATTTTTACTCCTCCTTGTTAATATCTATATTTTTAGAAAAAATATAAAACAATAAATCGAACATTAGAAAGTTTGTAAACTCTCCGAAAATATTTAACCTAATTTGCAGTATGTATTCTGGTATTATGAGCATGGATAATACCAAACCCAGCACATAACCAGATCGCAATTCCATGGGTACTCGATAAAATATCCATTTAGTGATCACGAGCCGCAGTCTCCACTTTGGCTAATAGTTTAGCTATTTTAGGAAATTTCATAAGACCGATACCGTGTACTCTAAACCTTGGATACCATGTTAAAAATATGGGCCATGATTCTAATCTCAACATGTTTCGATGAAATGCTCGCACAGCATCGTGACAGTATTTTAATTGAGAGAAATATCTATCAGCCAACAAAGGATATTGGCTCAATCTTAATATTATTGTGTTGATCCTTGATATGGCATAATCTAGACTGCCCACCAGCATGCCATAATCTCCCATGACATGGGCATGTCGTAGGTATTCTATGATGTCCTGGTTTTTTCTCACCATGCCATCTAGACGCTTAACGTAATCCATTTTATTTCTGCTTTTGTATTTTTACCTGTAGAGGGAAACCTTCTTCGCGAGCTAATAGAGTGGTCTCTATGCCTTTTTGTTCGGCTATCTCATATAGGTATGTGCCCACGATGCCCTGTCCGTTTGTATGTATGGCTTCAGTAATTTTAATTGATTCATCCGTTGTCTTATGGAATATCTGTTTTAATACTTTGATAACAAATTCCACAGTGGTGACATCATCGTTGAGGAACAGCACGTCATACATGCCGGGCTCTTCGGTCTTGATCTTTTCTCTGGTTTCTGTCTTAATTGCTTCTGCTATGTCTGCCATCATATACTCCTAATTATAGCATATTTAAGAAATATGTCTATTGGATTATGTAGGGCGATGTTGCCACCGCCCTATCTACTGTGATCGTTATTTGATTTCAATCACTCGAGCTTTTTTGCTCTCTGGCACAATTCTTTCCAAAGAAACAGTCAATAAACCGTCTTTTAATTCAGCACCCTTGATTTCTACATCATCAGACACTGTGAATGATTTACTGAAGTATCTTTTGGAAATACCCTTGTGTATCATATCGCCATCCGCATCCTTTTTATCAGACACTGTTTTGTCTTTGGATTTGATGGTCAATATTCCTTCTGCAAATTCCACGGAGACATCGTCTCGGCTGAATCCTGCTAGAGCTACTTCAACGTTGTACTCGTTAACACCAGTCTTTACAATGTTGTAAGGTGGGTAATTAACGGTCGGCACGTTGAAGAATTCGTCATTGAACATTCTTTCGAAGTGATCAAAAACGTTGTCAAAACCCACTGTTACGGGTCTCAACTGATTAAAGATAGATAGTTGATTTTTAGTCATTTGCTTTCCTCCTATTGTTAGCAAGGTTAATGAACAGCCTATCTGTAGCACTGTTCAACTCTTATTTATAATAGTTAATATAGTGATTGGGGGATATTTTTACGACCTTTTTTCCAAAAAAAAAATGTTCTAAAATAAAGGCTTATTTTTTACGTTTTTTTAACCATGGGTTGGTTTCTTCAATCCATTTTTTAGTGGCTCTTCTTTTAACCAATAATGCTTCTTTGCGAGCAAGTCTTCTTTTAGCACTAGGGGGAGTGAAACTTTCTCTTTCTCTCATTTCTTCAAAAACTTTATTATCTTTTAACATTTTTTTAATTTTGCGATATGCTCTCACAGCATCTCCACCCGGGGGCACGTCCACAGAGTAACCACGATACTGTTTCTCTTTTGGGGGGAACCTGCGCTCATCGTTGCGTTCAGGTCTATTATTTGTTATTTTGCTTGCTATATTTTTCATCAGTCTTATTTTTAAATACTAACACAGGATCTGCTCCTTTGTCAATGCATTCTTCTGTGATCTCAATTTTTACAACACCCTTATTACGCATTTCATGTGCATCAAATTGGAATGGTAAAAGAGCATCATCCAGTATATTTTTTAATCCTCTAGCATTGGTGCCCAATTCTCGTGCTTTTTTAGCCACTGCTAGTTTGGCTCCTTTGGTCAAACTCAACTCTATGTCATCCAAACCAAATAGATACTGATACTGTTTGATTAAACTGTTCTTGGGTTCGGACAGCACGCTTACTAATTGTAATTCACTCAGATTGTTCACATGGGTGACCATGGAAAATCTGCCCACAAATTCTGGTATCATGCCATACTTGATCAGGTCTTCGGGTTTAACATTTGCTAGGAAACTTTTGCCTTCTTTGATGCCTACTTCAGCGCCAAATCCTATGCCGCCTGCATGTTTTTTTTCTAATTGTTTTTCTAGATCTGTGAAAGCACCGGCCACTATAAACAGTATGTTGCGAGTGTCAATCTCCACCATGTTGCCATCTGGGTGTTTTCTTCCACCCGCGGGTGGAACTCTGCACAGCGTGCCTTCCACTATTTTTAATAATCCCTGCTGCACACCTTCTCCCGACACGTCTCGAGTGATGCTGACTCCTTCGCTTTTTTTAGAAATTTTATCAATCTCATCAATGAATATGATGCCTTTCTCAGTCAACTGTTTATCACCCTTGGCTGCATTGTACAGTTTGCTGATCACGTTTTCCACGTCATCGCCCACATAGCCTGATTCTGTGAGACTGGTCGCATCGCTGATGCTGAATGGTACGTCTAGATATTTGGCAATGGTACGAGCCAGTAGAGTTTTACCTGATCCTGTGGCTCCCAGTATCAACACATTGCTCTTCTCTAATTCAAAATCGTCCGGCGGCATCATTATACGTTTGTAGTGATTGCTCACTGCCACACTCATCACGGTCTTGGCATGATCTTGTCCTATAACATACTGATCTAAAAATTCTTTGATTTTTACAGGATTTAACAGCTCTCCTGATTTGACTTTTTCTTTTTTGGCTTTGACAGTATCTTCTTCCAGTATCTCATTACAGAGACCGATACACTCATTACAGATGGAAACTTTGGACGATCCCACGATCATTTTGGTCACATCTTTTCTACCTTTGCTGCAAAATGAACATATTAAATTTTCTTCTGTAGTCATTTTTTATTTTCGTTATCCGTTAATTGTTGAAATAGTTGTGACAAAGATTCAGTTCTATTTCTATTTAGAACACTCAATGTTTTTGCTTCTGCTGCATCGCTGTTAATAAAATGTGTTTTAGATAGAGTCAATATGTAACCACTCCATGGCATTAATGCTTTACTGATATTATCCATATTTAAAATTGTTATGTCGGCAGTCTGGCATACATTCAACAACCAATTATAATCTCTGTTGTTTTGGGTATGTTCCCATTCTTTTACACAAGCATCATAATTAGGATCAGTTTTTTCCATAGAAAAATTATTATCATCCCATAGATATATGTTTACATCTTTGTTGGGCATGTGTTGGTTCAATTGATCAGCAAAACTATCTTTGTCTTTTTTGCTGAAATTAATTAAACAAAAACTTTTATTTTGATTTTGAAAAGAGTCAGGTGGAGTGACGAGTGTAATTTTTCCTAACGTTTCATTCAATTTATTCATTGGAATTCATTATATCAGTTATAACCTGTTGATCTTCTTTTGATAAATCTCCAAGTTTGATTTCTCCCTGCTCTATTTTAGTTATCAGGCTATTAATTCTATCTTCAATTCTTCGTCTATATTCATCGTTGCTTAAAACATTATTTTTATATTTGGTGGTGCTTTCATTATCTTTTAGTTCTTTGATCTCTAATATCTTGCTCCATTGATTGCTCTCCAATTGTTCTTCGTTCTGTACATAAGTTTTTTTAGGAACTCGAAGTTTTTTACCATCCTGTAGCACAATGTCAAACTCCGTGGCGGGAGTCTCTATACCAAATTGTTCTTTTAATTCATTTGAAGTCATGGTAGTGAGACCAGTTTGTTCTACTGCTGTGTTCTCTATCGTGCTTGTATCAGTGGTTTCATTCTCTTTGTTAAGTTCGTCGTTAGAAATATCTTCAAATGAACCATGTTGGTTGTGGAATTTTTTTAACAGGGTATCGCTCTTTGCAGGATCTATCTTTATTTCCTGTACAAAAGGTTTTTTCTTTTTAACTAGTACAGTGCCTAATGTGGCCACTCGTTGAGATTGTGTGGGTTCAATTACTTCTGCTAGATCTGTGAGGATTATTTCAGTCTTTTTTTTTGGATCGTTATCTTGGGTTATTTCTTGCTCAGGTCTTTTTTTTTCTAAATCTTCTTCATCGACTTTGATCTCTACAGCATCTTTTAATACATAGCTGACTGTGTTGTTGTCTTTCGCAATCTCTTCTTTGGATATAATCTCTATGGGTGTGGTTTCAGGAGCAGGAGCTTTCTCATTGAACTTGGCCAACTTTTCTTGCCATTCTTTTAATTGTAATTCATATTTCTTTTTTATATTGTCAATTATATTGCTCTTGGGTTCTGCAACAGGTACTGGTGGTAGATCTAAATCTGGTCTTTCTAAATCTATAATATCTCTCGGCTTTTCTACCAGTGTGGGATATTGTCTTACAAAGCTCTGGTTAGCAGCCACCAACATCAGGACCGCCAATGGGTCAAACACAAATATGATTATAATAATAACCCATCTTACGGCTGTTTCTACGTTCACTTCTTTTGCTAATCCCACATCCACTGCTAGAGCACTGATGTATTTGATTGGGCCGATCTCGGCATCAATTTTAATCTGTGCTGATTGCAATGGAGCTCTTTGATTAATCAACTGCTGTATCTTTTGCTGACTGCGAGCTATCTGAGATTCTGCTGCAGAGTTGTTGCCTTGATTGGCTGTGGTTAACTGACGTATCTCTGCATCAATTTTGTCTCGCTCGGATTTTTGTTGATTCTTTAATTCTATACCTTTCGCTACCTTGTCATTGAATATAGTGCTGGTGGCACCTTGTGAAGTATATGCTTCTACCTCTTTATCCATTTGCTTAATTTTATCTTTTAACTGAGCAATACGTTCTCCGGATCCTCCGCCCGCGCCCGAGTTACGTTTGATAATTTCTGTTTGCCTATCTATGACATCTTGCTCAGATTTAATCTGACTGTTGATAATGGCGATAGACTGTGAGTTGTTGCTGCTTTGAAAATTCGTTTCTAGATGTGCCTTGGATAGGAATCCAAAAATACCCATGCTCGTAATTAAACTTAGTATGATTACCGATGTGAATAGATAGGTCCTCAGAGCTCGATTTGTCACATTCCAGTTCCTATACAACCACGAAGCACAGACCAGTTTGCCTGCTTCCAACACCGAACCCATCAACACCACAGGCCAGTATGCTCCTGGGAATATGGTTGCCAATCCCACGATGGAGTAGAATGCTGCCACAGCCGATATACTGAGTGCTGATATGAGAGTTAGTACTGCTATAAACATGTGAGTATTTAATATAACACAACATCTAGATATATGCTAGTGAATGTTGTTGGTAATTATTACCATAAATATATTTTGATTATGGGCAAAAACAATATATCGGGGCTATCAAACAAACAGCTAAGACAGGTGGCAAAACTGGATATCGCACAGGCCAAAAGACAGGGTAAAGTTGTGGCCTATGAGGGCACTATTTCTGGAAATTTAGACGATGCCAAACCATATTATAGAGATTATAATGTCTATGATATCAATGACTTGCCAACCAAATATTCAACCAATGCTGTGATCGATAACCCAAATGAGGGCGGATTGAAAGCAATACGTCCTTGGGGTGTTACGCCAGCTTATACTATAGTAACATCGGGTCTAAGATTGTATCTTGATGCCGGCAATGCCGCCAGTTATACATCAGGTTCAACTTGGACTGATTTAAGCACCAATACCAATGATGCCACTTTAGTTGGTAGTCCTGCGTTTACCAGCGCAGGTACTTCTAGTTATTTTACATTTCCCAATGACCCTAACAAGTATGCCACTACACCATATACAAAATACAGTGGCACCTACGCAGGCAAGACCACATTCTTTGTGGCAAGGATGGATGCTGGTATAGCCGACGGGTATCACGGAATATTTGGTGTCACTAGCGGTGGCAGAACCTTTAACACCTATATATATAAGACATCTGGCCCCGCCTATCAGGTACACTCTAGTTTTGGTGGTATTTATAGTAGCGGATTGTCGGATACATTAACACTTACAACCAATCAATGGTTCACGTTTGGTGCCACACAAGCTGCCAATGGGGATTATACTTTCTACTTCAATGGACAAGCAGTTGGAGTAACCACAGGGCAAACATTTACGAATACGTACAGCTCTGGCACTGCCCCACAGATAATTGGTAGAGCTGATAACTTCTGGCACGGTGACATTGCCGTGGTGACTGTATATGATCAAACCTTGAGCGGCACAGAAATGACACAAAATCACAATGCCATAGTTGGCCGATACGGATTATAGTAGAGAATAGTATGAAAGAGACTGAAGGCCTAGGCAAGCGAGACACAGACACAAAAAAGCCAACTCTATTGCCCAACGGTTTCTAATAAAAATTAAAGTTAAGAGTTAAACTCCAATATCGTGTCATAACCTTCGTGGGCAACACGATATCCCAAAACAACGAAACGAGATTTAACCATTTGTATTTTCTCAGGTGCTGAATGTTCGTTGCTCTCAAATTTGATGCGTTTTGGATAACTGCTGACATCCTTATTTTTTAAGTATTCGAAGAAATGTAAAAGAATATCAGAGTCGGATCCTTCAGTATCTATTTTTAAATAATCCAACTCTGTGATTTGATGCTGCTCAAACAAATAGCCAATTGGCACACAGGTAACCCATTCACGCAGTACCAAATGAGTAATATTATGCTGCTGATGTAATGGATGATAATTGCCCACAGAATTGCAGCCTTGAAACCAATCTGGTAGTTTGTTTGCTACAATAACCGATTGTGGTATGTAGTATATTTCCAACTGTTCGTGTTGATTATTTCTAGATACGGCACAGTTGAGTTTTTTAACATTGGTTCGATTAGGCAACATATCTAAATAGTATTTTAATGGCTCTATGCTAAGTCCTATAGTGTTATCATCTGCTGATTCAATCAACGTTTCAAAATGACAGGTGCCTATTTCTACAAAATTATATTTCAACTTAGCACCCCAATCCAGTTCTGTATTACCACTGACCAATCATAATTTTCTCTAGCGAACTGCTGTATGGATTCACATTTTTGTCGATATTCGGAAGCATTGTCACGATAGTAGTTTAAATGTTCAGCGGTCTCTTTTAGAAATCCTGCTTCATCCAGTGGCACCAATATGCCAGCACCTCGAGATCCATTTGCTCCTAGATATCCCACAGGCGTGCCTATGATCAATCGACCCGCAGCAGCGCCCTCCATAGTGGCCAGTCCTCCGGATTCTTCCAGTGATGATTGTATCACACAATCAATATTTTTATAATAACCTGGCATGCAAAGATGATAATAAAAGGCATGTGGTACCAGTTGCAGTCCGGCAACATTGTTCACTACCTGTTCCACTAGGTGTCCTCTCTTGCGATCCTCTCCAGCAAAGTTAGTATTTCTTTTTGCTCCTCCATATCCAATGTTTTTTAACTCATTATGTATGCTAGAATAGAACAGATCAAAATGTATGCCGGTGGGTGTTAGTTTGGGCTCTCTTGCAACATTTAATTCTTTAGATTTTATTTTTAATATAGGAGATATCACTGCAAATTCTTTTACTTCATTTAAAAAATCTAAACCGTCTTGTTTCTGAGTTTGATATAAATCCAGTTGTTCATGAGCAGTAACAACTATTTTATTGAGTGGTATGCCTGCTCTGTGCAAGGGCATTGCAACATTTGGTATGGTTACAAAAATATCATAGATATTATTCAACAAACGAAATTCATCCGCTGTAAAAGTTGAATAATATGACCAATCTAAAAGATTAGCGTATATGCCATGTTGATACAGCTCTTTGCACAGTGCTTTGTGTATGGTTCCAAATGCCCATTTATCTTCAAAGAAGAACAAAACTCGTTTCATTCTGTTCATGCTAGAACCTCAATCCATTTCTGTATCACCACTGACCAATCATAATTCTCACGAGCGAACTGCTGTATGGATTCACATTTTTGTCTATATTCAGCGGGGTTGTCACGGTAATAAGTTAGGTATTCGGTGGTTTCTTTTAAAAATCCTGTTTCATCAAATGGCACCAATACGCCGGCGCCCTTTGCTCCATTCTCCTCTAGATATCCTGCTGGCGTGCCTATGATCAATCGACCTGCTGCAGCACCTTCCATAGCAGGTAAACCGCCGCCTTCTTCCAGTGATGATTGGATCACACAATCAATATTTTTATAATAGCCCGGCATACAGAGATGATAATAAAAGGCATGTGGTACCAGTTGCAGTCCGGCAACATTGTTCACTGCTTGTTCTGCCAGATGTCCTCTTTTAATTTCTACACCACTAAAATTAAAAGTTGTTTTAACTCCTGCATATCCAACGTTTTTTAATTCTGAGTGTATGTTGGAATAGAACAGATCAAAATGTATTCCAAGTGGAGTAATTTTAGGTTTTCTCACAATGCCTAATTCTTGAGATTTTTTTACCAATATTGATGATATCACAGCGAATCCACGTACTTCGTTAAAAAAATCTAAACCGTGTTCTCGACAAGACAAATATAAATCCCATTGTGCGTGAGCAATGACAACTATCTTATTGAATGGTATACCTGCTTTATACAGAAACATCACTGCCTCTGGGTTGGTAACAAAAATATCATATACCGAATTAAGCAGGTGCCATTCATCTGGGGTGTATGTTTGTTTCCAATCCAACACATCAGCATGTATATTGTGTTGGTACAACTCTTTGCACAATGCCTGATGTATAGAACCAAATGCCCAGGCATTTTGGGTATAAAATAAAACTCGTTTCATTTGTATTATTTTTTTTCAAAATACAATAGATTATTCACAAACCAGCCCATGTAACAGCCTGTTTTTACATAATCTATTAACTCTTGTTCTTTTTGTGTATTTCTAAACAATCCTGCTGCTGTCAGTTTATCGGCCCAGTCTTGTTTATTTTTGCAATTGATGTGTCCTATGCCACCTTGACCCATTGCCGCAGCGGTCCATATTAAAGTTTTATTCACTGTTTTCGCAACATTGGCTACCACTTGATCTTCCAGTGATTGATCAATGTGTTCAGCTACCTCTATACATAGTACCACATCGGCAGATTCGTTTGTTAGATCAAATAAACTCTTATAGGTTAGATATTTTTTGCCATGCACTCGATCATCCACATCAATACCTGTTGCTTCTACACCAACATCTCTCAAACTATTAACGAAGGTGCCTGGTCCACAACCAATATCCAGCACAGAAGATGGATTAAGATTTTTTTTGATCCATTTGGCTAGACTAATACTCATGGGTTTTTCTTCTGCGTCCATGTTGTCAAAATTCATACGTTCAGGCAATTGAGGATATTCTCTTTTTAACCAAACAAGATCATTCCTTTCAGGATGAGATTGATACCATCCGGCCTTGCCATGCACATCTAACACAGTCTGGAAGTATTCTTCATACATGGGTGCCACTCGTTCCAATGAGAAATTTTCTGCCCATGTTCTGCAATTACGAGGATCTATACGATCTATATTTTTAGCAGCCCAAACAAACTGATCAAAAGTCCTGCAACGATATCCAGTGATACCATGCAGATTGTTCTCTGCAAAACTGCCCCAGTCGGTGGTGATGGTGGGAGTACCACTCATCAGCATCTCTATCTGCACTCCGCCAAATGGTTCCACGTACATGCTGGCCACGAAAGCGGCCTTCGCCCGACTCATTAATTGTTTGCGTTTCTCAGCATCTGCATAACCCACAAACTCCACATGTGGAGGAAATGTTGTGTTGTCGGGATTTTGTCCAGCAATGATCAATCGAGCACCGATCTTTTCTGTGGCCTGTATGGCAATATGCACACCTTTGCCTGAATACACTCTACCTAGGAATAAAAAGTAATCATCTTTCTGTTCACTGTAGGTGAAATCTGCGGGATCAAAATAGTTAGGAATCACTGCCTCATACCAATCTTGTTTACAGGTGCCCACAGCATTCATACCACAGTAGGCATGATAGATGGCATAGCTCTCAAATATCTTCCAGCGAGCCCAGTGGCCACCTGCATAACCTATGCCAGGCTCCACGCATATTAAATCTGGGTGAGCATCGCATACAGGTCTTACACCGGCTCCCCAAAATGGCAATATAAAATCATTCTTCTGTTTCCTCTTGCCCACTTCCTCAATAGCATTCTTAAAAAATGTCTGATACGCATGATCGTTCATGTCATACTTGAAGAAATTTTTTCTCCAATCATAATTGCCATAGGCTTTCTTAAAATCTTCATTCGTCAGCACTGTCACATGTTCGGTGCATACTAGATCCGAGTCCTCGTGCCCATAGTGTATCACTGTGTGACCACGTTCGGTCATCATTTTACCAAATTTTAAAACTTTTTGGGTGTAAGCACAGGCGTTGAATTCACGACTGGTCACTGTGTGTGGTAATCCTAGAATATGGAATCTCATATTCTATTAATTATAGATTATTTTTGCTTCTAGAGCAATATTGAGTAATGATTATTCAGCTGTTGGATTTAATCCTTGGCCCGGTGTGTCTAGCTCAGCAGATAGATTCACTCTGAAACCAGATACTTCTGCAACTGCGATAGAATTAACCAATCTAGTAAGATTAGAATCTACTGCGGCTGCTGTCACTGACTGCGTGGAAATTAATCCAGCACCTGCAACAGGATTGTACACAGTCATGTTCTCAGTGAAAGAACTGCCTAGTACTTCTGAAATTTTATCTCTGATGTAGTCAGATTTGGTAACAGTGGTAGAACCATCCACGTTAATTCCAAACGTGGGCACGAAATCATCATTTTCAAACACCAATCCAAAAGCCAGTGTCTGTATCATGTTATCTCCTGCATCGCTAGAGTATGTAGGAACGATGTTTACTACCTTAAAATTTGATCTTACTTGTAATACTTCCAACATTTTTTTGTATCTTAATTGTGCCTGAGCCACTAGAGTTGCTTTGGCTGCTGTGGTAGGTTTGGTTGCGAAATCCGATGCCGACACTGGAGATACGCCTCCTCCGTTGGTGTTAGAAGCTGAGGTATAACTGGCTTGATTTATTGATACTGTGTAATAGGCACCCTGCGGTTGTCCTACTGTAGCTTTTGCTGATATTGGTGATACTGTTGCCATTTTATAAATTCCTTATTGTATTTATTACAGCAAGTATTTATTTTAGGAACACCCATTCTCCATAGAATCTTTTGCAGGAATTGTTGGTCCAGTGCCTGCCCGTACCGTTTAGCTCGATATAAGCCTGATATACTCTGCAATGCCCGTCGCTGATGGGAAAACTGTGTATAATACGCACTTTGCCCTGTGATAATCTATCTCGACTATGCCAACTTGTAATTGCACCATTTTCTGCGTTGTTTAAAGCATGATACACAGCACTCTGATGCAGTTTTTTCTCTTCGTCGTTTAGATTAAATCTTAAAAACTGTACACCATTCCACAGCATACCTGGTGCTGCCGACATCTGTTTTTCACCCAATGTTATGGGTTCGGGAAACTCAGAGAATGTGCCCTGTGTTTCTCTCAGGGTGGACAGATTACTGGCACAATTCACCAGTAAAAATAGACTACTTGATATAATGATAGCCTTCAACAATTTCATATCCTCCATCTAATTTTTTACAGGCTATTGATTTTTGCTCCACCATTTTCTGTCCCATGGGCATCATCCAAGTGAAGTATTGGCAAGTATCTGCTATGCCCATACCATGCAAGAAATCCTTTACTCCATCCTCACACTCTACTTTTTCTTCGGTCTTCTCTTCTACGATGTTGCCTTTGATATCCACCACTTTAATATGTGTGGTTTTGATATTACAGTATTGATTGCTCCACGGACCACCTGCCTGTGCAGGTGTGGTTTGTATTGTGGGCAATACAAGCAGAGCCGCCATGAATAGAATTCTCATGGACTAGCTCTTCTTGTTCAATAACTCTTTGGCCTTTTGATCTAACTCTGCGGGTTTGACACCTTGAGCTTTTCTTTGCTGAATGTCAGCAATGATCTGATCCACTGTGTCTTTGCTTACGCGGATCATGATGTATGCTCTATAGCTCTTGTCGCCTGTAGAGAATATTTCTTGCTCAATCACTTCATAGTTCTTGACCAGTGTTTCGCTGATCATGTTCACTATAAGATCCTGTGTGCCTGCTTGAATGTTAAGATTCTCGTTAGTACCATTCTCATTTTTATTGATTGTGGTCCTGTTGTTCATCTCACCATTGATTCTATCAGCTAATTTTGCTTTGGCTAATAGTATGCTCTTCTTCGCTGCCAATTCCATGTCTGGGCTTACAGATGAAGCGGCTTCTTGATAATACTTGCGAGTCTCCCTATCATAACCCACATACCATTTAGGAGTGGATTCAACCACACCATTCTTGGCAGAGTCTGCTTTAATGGAATATGTGGAACAGTTACCTAACAGTAACAGTGCCGCCAAACCAATTGCAAACTTTATTGTTTTTGTCATTGTTCTCCTTTTTGTTTATATTAAGATTTCAAATGTGATGAAACCCAATCCAGTGCTGATATTAAAGTATGCTTTGTTACTTCTATACCTGCATGTACTTGATCTGGGTGCTTGAGATATATGTACATACCTACAGCACCTATTATTATTTTTATCATACTATTATTGTAACACAAATACCAAAAACGTCAACCTAGTTGGTCTTGTTTAAACTCTTGATTTTATTAACTTTTTAAAAGTATTTTTGTGATGATAATTGTATTTCTTGTTTCCATTGTGATTTTTTACCTGAATCAACACCACAAGAGCGTTGACATACATAAAATGGGTTGGTTATTAATTTTACATGATATTCTTTCATTAATTCTTGATTGGTATATTTTCTTATGTCATTGTGCTTGTCCTTGCCAATTTCATTTAGATATGCTTCAGCCATATGACAGCAAGGCCATACATCTCCACGATAATCAATAAAAATACTCTTGTCTCTGTTTTTCTCACAGATTATATCAACATTGTTGTAATCTGTAGGCACATACAATTCTGCAGGTTTTAAATTTTCTTTTATTGGATAGATATCCCAACGATCGGTAGATTTACTCCTGAACCAAGTAAAGCCTATATCTCGAGCCAATTGTTGTGCTGATTCCACTTGATGTTTATTGTGCTCAAACACCAGCATGTCCCAATGGGCACTGGCTCCTGTATTGATATAGGCTCGAGCATTACGCATAATCTTAGACCAATTGGTGTTTTTTCTATAGATATGATTGGTATCTTCCAAACCATCGATGCTAAAAACTACATAATCATAGATACCTTGAAATATCTTACCCAATTCTTGAAACCATTCTTCTGTTTTTAAACTGCCGTTGGTATTAATACCCAACACAATATTGGGTTTGATTGTTTTAAGATATCTACAAATATCTAATAAATCCGGGGTGGCACAAGGATCGCCCACGTTGCCACAAAAGAATATTTTATCGATATTTTTAATGTTATCCTTATTAAAAAAATTAGTGAAATAATTAATGGTTAAACTGTTTAATTGTATGTTGGGATTTAATCCGGCACCGTGTATATTCCTAGCACACTGCGGACATTCGGCATTGCATAGACTGGTAGGTTCTATATGAATCTCTCTAATATTATCTAATTGCATTTTTACTATTATAGAGTGTATTTTACGATTGTCAATTCAACTTATCCAATGCATTATCTCGAATAATGGTTTTTAACTGGTCGCTGTATTCTGGATTGGTGGCCCAGTTGGTAATAGATCCTGCTAACCGTAATGTGTTTTTAGTACCAATTATTCTTTGTATTGCTCGTTCTCTCTGGAATTCTTTGTGTGCAGGTTTGGTATTTAAAATATGTATCATGTCTCTGACACTGGCACATTTGGTAGGATATTTCTTAATACCCCACTTGGATTCTAGATTTCGATAGGCCTTGATTTGTGGCACAGCAGGATCCCATGTCCTCACACCAAACAGAGCATTGCCTTCCATAGCAAAACGACTGGTGCCATTATCCGATTCCATCATGGCCATACCTATTATAATTGCTTTGGGTATCTCTTGTTCATTATCGTGTTCAAAGTTCAAATAATCTATGCATTTACTCATTGATTCTATAAAAGTTTTTTGACTATAAAAATGCATCAGTGGTTCTATCAATCCAAAACTACGAGCTTTGTTCTTTAAAGAATCAGTGGCCGATGTGGCCACATTTTTCTTTACCACAAAGTTGGGCCAGAATGTACCGGCCGCAAAGGCAATCACCATCATGGATCCTATGATGTATAATCTTGTTCTATTGGCTTGAGAGAATAATTCACGCATCAACTCTGTGCGTCTCTCTTTGGAAAATAATTCACGTAACACTCGCATTACGTTTTTTATTTTAACGTGGAGCATGGTGATATTTATCTGGATTCATGGTGCTCCGAAGAGCACCTGAATTAATTAAGCAACCTTAGATTGTGCTTTTTCTGCGTCTACGGCAGTCTTATTACCAGACGATAGAGTCTGTTTGTAATCGTATTCTGCTTTGGACATATATTCATTCCAGTTTGATTTACTCAAACCAGTGAATCTTGTTATGGTACCATCGGCAAGAATCTTGAATGATCCTGCTAATTTGTGGCTGCCATCGGCTTGGAACTTGTGTACCACGCCCGTGGCTCTGCCATCTGAATTTTCTCTGCCCATGATATACATGTAGCTGCCGGAATTTCCAGACCACTTATTGTTAGTTTTAGTATCTTTCTGACATCTTGCTGCCACTTGATCTAAAACCAGTCTTGCTTGTGCTGAACATTTGTAGTTCATATTTCCTCCTAAGTTACCATTATTGTAACATGTTTTGGTATTTTGTCAACTGGAAAAAGATGAGCTTTTTATGCCAATAATAAATACTGTTACAACGCCGTTTTCCACGACGTCGGAATAAACAAGGACGCCTGGGACTAGATCCCTTTACTGATAACAGAACGCCCTTCCGTGTGGTATAATTCTATACCTAGTATTAATAAAAATATAAATGAAATAACTATTTCTTAATGTTAAAGA
>Ga0114963_10001088_pt1 | contig 18761 bp, 17 predicted proteins | sample C_131016_EF_Meta_FD_87019 | JGI IMG/M metagenome (GOLD analysis project Ga0114963, IMG submission 87019) | Freshwater microbial communities from Lake Croche, Canada to study carbon cycling - C_131016_EF_MetaG | ecosystem: Environmental > Aquatic > Freshwater > Lake | place: Lake Croche, Canada...
TCTTATGTTCAAAACGTGTGGACGATACTGGGATCGAACCAGTGACCCCCACAATGTCAATGTGGTGCTCTACCGCTGAGCCAATCGTCCCGGTGGGTGAACCTTACACCCGTGCATTATTTAATTTTCTTTCCGTCTAACTTCTTGCTTGAGGTCGGGACGGGATTTGAACCCGTGTGGCAGGATTTGCAGTCCTGAGCCTCGCCTCTCGGCCACCCGACCATTTTCCTGCGAGCGGACGACCGGGTTCGAACCGGCGACCTGAACCTTGGCAAGGTTCCGCGCTACCAACTGCGCTACGTCCGCATTTACGCTTTTCAGCGAAGCGCTAATCTAGCGCATGTCGCAAATATCTGCCAAAGTGGCGCAAAGCTCGTACCGTTAGCCCATGTTGGTAAATGACTCATTCTTCTGGATGGATGGTCTTCTAGCGACCGAACTGATCACCGTGAGCAATGATCTGAACTCTCTGAATGATGATGGTTTCTGGGTTGTCTCTACCACCTTTGAAGGCGCGTCTATCTGTGCAAAATTTGGAAATATTTTTGAGGTGGCGCCATTCCCAGAACAGGCTCCGTGGCACCTAATCGAGACCCATTGGAAGAGCTCTTTAGGCCGTGAAGAGTATGAGAAGTACGTGGAGGAGATCAGAAGTCAGATCTTCTTGGGAAACGCTTATCAGGTTAATGCTTGTCGGGTTTTGACCACGTACTGCAACGCATCTTCAATTGCGCCTCTCTTTGCGAAAATTCTTGAAGAAAACCCTTCTCATTTGGCTGCCTTCCTTCGATTGCCGGAAATCGAGATTGCTTCAGCTTCACCAGAGCTTTTTTTACGACGTGAAGGTACATCTATTTTGACCAGCCCAATGAAAGGAACGAGAGCATATGGGGCTGACTCTGGTTTTGGTGTCAAGGATTCGAGCGAGAATTTAATGATTGTTGATCTAATGAGAAACGATCTTGGACGAATATGCAAAATCGGAAGCGTCAATACGACCGCATTGATGCGAGAAGAAGAGCACCCTGGATTGATTCAACTGGTTTCAGATGTTCGCGGAGAACTCCTTGAAGGAATAACCTGGGAAGAGATCATTACGCCATTACATCCACCTGGATCGGTCAGTGGTGCGCCAAAAATTGCTTCCTTGAAAATTATCTCTACCCTCGAACCCGTATTACGAGAGAATTATTGTGGGGTCTTTGGCTGGGTCCAAGGAGAACAAGGGTTACTGAACGTCGCAATCAGAACTTTCTGGCTGAAAGATTCGGCACTTTCCTATGGAACGGGCGCAGGAATAACTTGGGGAAGTGATCCCAAAGACGAATGGCAGGAGACAGAGCTCAAGACCGCAAATTTATTACGAATCGCAGGAGGCTTCAGTGAGACCGGATGGCCATTTGATTCTGGAATCTTTGAAACGATTCGAGTTGAAGCTGGAAAGGCTTTGTTGCTCGATAAACATCTAGAACGGGCCTACAGATCGGCCGCGGAGCTCGGCATAGATATGCCGGATGAAAGTTGGCTACGAGAAGAATTCCTTCCACGTCATATCAACGGCAGGTACAGGATCGGAAGACTAAGGCTCACATTTGGCCAGCAAATCGGAGTAAATTTTGAGGAATACCGTGAGGAAACAAAGCTACTACGACTTCGTACACTCATGAACGATGGTGTTGCTGGTTTCGGTATTCATAAGTCCTATCCATATACAAGGAATCTCACGATTCTTGAAGAGGCCCGATCTGAAGGTTTTGATGAGGTGCTGAGCGTCGGTTCACATGGAGAGATTGGAGAGGGCGCCATCTCCAATTTTGCGTTTCTCGTTGGCGATGAATGGATCACCCCCCGGACGAACTCTGAAATTCTGCCGGGAGTTGTTCGCTCCGTAGCGATTGCCGCTGGTCTGATAAGGGAGGGAGACCTATCGCTGGAAGAGCTCAAGAATTCATCGGGATTGCTCACTGAGGTGCGATCCGTGGTAGCGCTCTCCTCCATGAAAATTTGCATCGGAGTTAGTCAGATAGATGACCGTTTCTATGATATCGGCGAAGAAGTCAGCTCTCTCGTAACTAGCCTTCGCAAGATTACCCAAAGCAATTCGGTAGGCTAGCGACATGTCAGAGAACTCTTCCGCTCTATCCATTCAGATTCTCGTAGATGGGATCGAGCGAACAGTCGATTCAGGGCAACGTCCGACTCATCTCTTTGCCGATAACAACCTGGTGGTCGTTGCAAAGATCAATGGTGAGATTAAGGATCTCTGGACAGAACTGCACGATGGCGATCGCATTGAATCAATCGAAATTGGTAGCCCAGAAGGTCTCAAGGTGCTTCGTCACTCTACGGCTCACGTCCTAGCGCAAGCAGTCCAGGAAGTTTTCCCAGAGACCAAACTCGGGATTGGGCCGCCGATAACAGATGGCTTTTATTATGACTTTGATCCGGAACGGCCGTTTACGCCAGAGGATTTAGAGAAGCTAGAAAGCGCAATGCGAAAAATTATCAAAGCCGGACAGCGTTTTCGGCGTCGAATAGTGAGCGAATCAGATGCGCTTGTTGAGCTGGCAAACGAGCCATATAAATGTGAACTAATTGGAATCAAATCGGGTGATGACGAATCAAATGCAAATGTCGAAGTCGGCGGTGCTGAATTAACGATCTATGACAACCTAGGTCGAGATGGGGAACCGGTCTGGAAAGATCTTTGCAGGGGGCCTCACCTACCATCAACGAAAATGATTCCGGCATTTAGATTAATGCGCTCTTCGGGTGCATACTGGCGCGGTTCTGAAAAGAACCCGATGTTGCAACGAATTTACGGCACAGCATGGCCATCTCAAGAAGAGCTAGATGGATATCTCCACCTTCTAGAAGAAGCCGAGAAGCGCGACCATCGTAAACTGGGCGCTGAGCTGGACCTTTTTTCATTCCCCGAGGAGGTCGGTAGCGGGTTGGCGGTCTTCCATCCGAAAGGTGGGATTATCCGTCGAGCGATGGAAGATTATTCACGGAAACGTCACGAGGAAGAGGGGTATCAGTTCGTTTACTCACCTCACCTGACCAAATCGACTCTCTTTGAAACATCAGGTCATCTCGACTGGTACTCCGATGGCATGTATCCGCCAATGATCATGGATGAAGAGCTTCACGAGGATGGCACGATCAAGCGCCAAGGTCAGAAGTACTACATGAAACCAATGAACTGTCCTTTTCATAACCTGATCTATCGGGCAAATTCCAGGTCCTATCGCGAACTGCCACTTCGACTCTTTGAGTTCGGAACTGTCTATCGATATGAAAAATCTGGTGTTATCCATGGTCTAACACGAGCACGTGGCTTTACCCAAGACGATGCACATATTTACTGCACTAAAGATCAAATGATGGGCGAGTTGGATTCACTTCTTACCTTCGTCTTAAATTTATTGCGAGATTACGGTTTAGTTGATTTCTACTTGGAGCTATCTACCCGCAATCCGGCAAAATCAGTAGGCAGTGATTCGGAATGGGAAGAGGCCACCGCAGCTTTGAGAAGCGCGGCCCAGAAGCAGAATCTCGAGTTAGTGATGGACCCCGAGGGTGCAGCTTTCTACGGTCCGAAAATCTCCGTTCAAGCAAAGGACGCCATAGGTCGCACCTGGCAGATGTCTACGATTCAGGTTGATTTCCAATTACCACAGCGATTCGATCTGGAGTACCAATCAAGCGATGGTTCTCGTCAACAACCCGTCATGATTCACCGTGCGTTGTTTGGATCTATTGAACGTTTCTTTGGAGTCTTGACGGAGCATTACGCAGGGGCTTTCCCGCCCTGGCTCTCTCCGGTACAGGCTCGCGCCATTCCTGTCGCTGAAGCATTCTTACCGTACTTGCAGAAGATTGTGACCCAGATGCGGATCGCAGGTATCCGGATAGATATTGACAGCTCTGATGACCGAATGCAGAAGAAGGTCAGAAATGCTCAGTTGGAGAAGATTCCATTCATGCTCATAGCTGGCGAAGAAGACCAAGCAAATAACGCTGTCTCGATTCGATATAGAAATGGTGATCAAAAGAATGGAATCGGAATCGACGCTGCTATAGAAGAGATTTTGTTGGCAATCTCAAACCGAACACAGATCTAGCAGAGTACTTCGCGAGATAAAACTCGTTGGCACTAATTGACCATGAAGGGTGTTGATCTATGACGGAAGAGGCAACTTTTGGGGGTGGGGCGGGAATGCCTGATCAGTGGGCACGGCTTTGGGCGCCCCATCGCATGAATTATCTCTCCGGAGAGAGCAGACCTCTTCCAGGCAACGATGTTCCATGTCCATTTTGTCGCATCCCATCTATGAGTGATGAGGATGGCTTAATCGTTAAACGTGGTGAAACAGCATATGTTGTCATGAATTTATACCCGTACAACGCCGGCCATATCTTGGTTTGTTCGTATCGACATGTAGCAGACTTAACAGAACTTACGACCATTGAGAGAGAGGAAATTTTTGCCCTGACAGCACACTCCATGAAGGTCTTGAGGAAAGTTTCGAGTCCAAAAGGATTTAATTTAGGAATGAATCAGGGAGCTATTTCTGGCGCCGGAGTAGCCGATCATATCCATCAACATGTTGTACCTAGGTGGAGCGGTGATGCAAATTTCATGCCCATCATCGGACAGACAAAAGTGCTTCCACAGCTACTTCAAGAGACTAGGAATGCACTAGCTCTGGGCTGGGATGAGCTCTAGATACTCTTTGATTTGAGCTACTCCTATAGCTCGACTTTCAATCCACGGTATAGCGGGAAAGAGTAAAGCGGCGACAAAGCTATCCTCCCCAGCGGCATCCAGATTCTCCAGATATTCTTCTTGGAACTCGCGCACGAGCTCAATATGTTCGGACTCTGCCGGCTTTGTCTTGAGATCTCCTTGTGAATAGTCAAGAATTTTCATCGCATTCAGGTCGATTAACGCTATCGGATCTCCAGCATCTGAATGAAGCACGAGAAAGGGAGTAACCACCGGATCGAGCATTTTTGAGGCGATTGCAGACATATCCTCAAAATCGTTATCGCTTGATTCTAGATCACTGATAACTACGATAGAGGGGAGGTATAAATCTCTTGCTAAACGCCACTTCTCCACATCTGCACTCACGATTCCGCTATTTGAACTGACGATGAAGATTGCACAATCGGCCTCCTCCAACAGCTCCGACGAAGCCATTGGACTCCATAGGGGAGTTGAAGTCCCCAGCTGCTCTGCGAGGAGCTGTGAATTTGCGCCAATAATGGCGACTTTTGGAGGAAGAGTTAGGTTTGGCACACCCGTAAGCCTACGATGTCAGAGTGCTACAAGCTGTCATTAGGGCGCCAATCACTCGGGCGATCACGCCTCTTTGTCGGGGAATGTTGCGAGTCGGAATATCTGCCAACCTCCTGAGTGTCACGGGAGGGCTTGGAAGCACCGTCAGCTCTATTCTTTTTTTCAGTTCGGGGCACTTCCTCTTGGGTGTTCTCTTTTCCCTCTTTTTCATTCTCTTTGACGTCTTTGATGGGACTTTGGCTCGATTGTCAGCGTCCGGGAGCTCAAAATGGGGAGCGTTGCTGGATTCCTCTTTGGATCGACTCTCTGATTCGGCGGTCACGGGTTCCTTAATAGTCTTCCTCCTAAAAAGCCATGATCCCTTGGTGCCAGTGTTGGTGGCGGGATTATTGGCTGGCGGATTGGTTTCCTACATCAAAGCAAAGTCGGAGGGTTTTGGAATTGCATGTGATGGCGGTTTTGCTGAACGCGCAGAGAGGCTAACAATCATTTTAGGATCGCTATTTTTGGCCGCTCTTGGAGTTCCATATGCATTGGCAGTTGGTAGCTGGGCTCTCTTGATCGTCAGCCTCTATACGGTCTATCAAAGGAGTCTAATTTTTCGTAAAGGTACTTTTGGTTAGAGAATGTCAGTAACCTACCTCCTCTATTTCTCCGCCTGGAAAATCGTTTCATTTTTGCCAGAGCAATGGGCCTATCGTCTTGCAGATCTGATCGCTCATTTCATCACTCGACAGAACGGCAGGGGAGTGCAACGTCTTCGCTTTAATTATTCTCGGGTACATCCAGAATTTTCACCCCAAGTTTTACAATCCAAAGTCGAAGAAGGGATGAGGTCGTATCTACGCTATTGGATGGACACCTTTCGATTATCGCGCTGGAGCGATCAGCGTCTAGTTGATTCGGTAGATGTTGTCGGCGAACATTTTCTCAGAGATGCCCTGGTCGCCGGAGGTGGCTGCATCGTTGCCTTACCTCATGCCGGTAACTGGGACCGAGCCGGTGCTTATTTTTGCAAGACAAACGCTCCTGTGGTCACAGTGGCAGAGCACCTAAAACCCGAAAAGTTGTTTCGTAAATTTATTGAATTCCGTGAAGCCCTGGGCATGGAAGTGTTGGATGCTAGCGGCCATGCGTTTGGTGTATTAGCGCAACGGTTGCGACAAGGTCGATTAATTGCGCTGGTCTCAGATAGGGATCTTTCTCGGAGCGGAGTTACGGTCAACTTTTGTGGCCATCCGGCCAAGATGCCAGCCGGGCCCGCGCTATTATCAATTCAAACTGGTGCGCCACTGATCACAGCGTTTGTCAGTTATCAGGCACCTGGCCAGAGAGATTCGCACTCCGTTCGTCGAATTCTCATCACTTTCGAAGAGCCAATTTCAATCCCTGCGAATGAAGATCGATCAGAGCAAGTCTCGATCATGACCCAAAATTTTGCTGAGAGAATGGAGCGGCGACTTCAAGAATCGGTGGTCGACTGGCATATGTTGCAGCGCATTTGGATTGATGGAGATTTTGTGGAGAGACCCTGATGTCGAATCCAAAGGAGATTGACAAGCGCGGGATGCTCAGAATCGGCATCGTCTGTCCATACGGCTGGGATACGCCAGGTGGGGTACAAATTCACATCAAAGAGTTCACCGAGTTCCTCCTAAAGCAGGGCCATTCTGTCTCGGTCATCGCACCCGTTTCCGATGACGATCTCGAGTTGGAGCCATGGTTGGTCAACGCTGGGCGGCCTCTCCCCATCCCCTTTAACGGCTCGATCGCTCGAGTGCTCTTTGGCCCAATCGCCTCATCTCGTGTGAGAACGTGGATCAGTCAAAATGACTTTGACATTTTGCATCTCCATGAACCTGGAATCCCTTCGCTTTCTCTGCTGGCCTGTTGGGCAGCGACTGGACCGATGGTAGGAACTTTCCATGCGTCAACCTCGAGATTGAGGGCAATCTCGGCTGTAGGTGCATTGATTGAACCAATGATCGAGAAGTTGTCTGCTCGGATTGCCGTGAGCGATATGGCAGCAGAGACAATGTCCAACCTTTATGGAGCGCAAGCTGTTGTCATTCCCAACGGAATCGACTTCAACAAATTTCAAGGCTTTAGAATTTTTCCAGCAAGTGAGAATTTAGATTCACCTCGCATTGGATTTCTGGGTCGCTTTGATGAGCACCGAAAAGGATTGAATCTTTTATTGGCGGCCTTACCAACCATCCTCAAAAAATTCCCTCATGCCCAAGTGATTGTTGCGGGACCTGGTGACGCTGAAAAAGTTCGACAGGGCATTGATTCCCAATACGCAAAAAACGTTCTTTTTCTTGGGAGATTAACCGAGCAGGAGAAGATCACATTTTTGAGCTCAATTAATATTTACGTTGCGCCTAATATCGGGGGAGAGTCCTTTGGAATAATTCTCGCCGAGGCAATGTGTAGTCAAGCGGCAATTGTTGCAAGCGATATCCCAGCGTTTTCGAGTTTACTCAGAAATGGCGAATTGGGGCTCTTATTTGGGTCGGAAGATAGTGCTGCTTTAGCACGTGCGATTATTACACTTCTTACATCGCCATCTACGATCTCTACATTCACCGAAAGAGCACTGAAAGCTGGCGTTGAATACGATTGGCAGAGAGTTGGTTCTCACATTTTGGACGTGTATGAGGCGGCGATGGCAGGTAATGGACGAGTCTGCCTTAGTTCAGCCCAGTCAGATTCGCAAGAGTCAGATTCACAGAGGCGCAGATGATTACTGCGCTCACAGTCTTACTAATAATTTTTATTGTTGGCTGGTATCTCTCATTCTCTGCCTCTCGGCTTGATCGACTTCACCACCGAGTAGAAACTTCGTGGGAACATTTGGATGCGTTACTTCAACGACGCTCTTCATTGGCTCTCGAGATCTCACACTCATCCGATCTCGATCCCGCCACAATGGTGATCTTGACTGAATCAGCCTACATCAGTCGAGAGGAGTCAATACTCGAACGTAACGATGCAGAGCGTTCGCTCTCCGAATCGCTACGATTCCTTCGCACAGCTGCCGAAAACGGGGAGGTGCACGTTGATTTTGGACTACTTTCGGAACTAACCCTGCTTACCGAAAAGATCAAGATCGCCGTCCTCATTCATTTGGAAGCGGTCACAACTGTAAAGAGAGTAAGATCAAAGTTTCTCTACCGACTTTTCCACCTGGCCGGGAGAGCTAAATCCCCCCACGCCTATTCGTTCGAAGAAGAGCCGCTATGAAAATTTCTTTGCCCAAGTTCGGAAGATTACTCTCTGTGCTCCGTCTCATTTTTCCACTCACCGCGGTACTGATCCTTACCGGTTGCGGATCACAACCGGTGAAATCTCCAGAAAAGCCAGCGGTCGTTCTACCTACCAATGTCCTAACCGGATTGCCGGGGATCAATGGACCACTCCTCTTCGTGAAGGTAGACGATACCGAATCAGCCCGTCCACAAATCGGTCTAGAGGATGCTGATGTTCTCTATATCGAACAAGTAGAGGGTGGCTTAACCCGAATCGCGGCCGTTTTTTCCAACAAACTTCCCGCCCTTATAGGACCAGTGCGGTCAGCAAGAATCAGCGACATAGATCTCATGGCTAATTACGGTCGTCCAGGCTTAGCTTTTAGTGGCGCTCAATCCAAATTTCTTCCGGTCTTGGCTGCCGCCAATATTGAGGATATCGGAGCAGATCATGAGCCTCCATCAATTTTTTCTCGAGATCCTCATCGAACTTCACCGACCAATATGGTGGTTGACCCGAAAGCACTTCTCGCAAAGTCCATCTCTCGTGAAAAACGACCAATCGGCACAGCCAAATCTGTGGGGTGGCAATTTGGTCCATTACCCAAGACCGGTACCGCCATCAAGAGCGCCACGATGCGTTGGCCGGCAGCTCGCTACCAAGCGCGTTGGTCGAGCTCGGAAAACCGATGGCTCTTGTATGTCAATGGAAAAGCAGATCTGGGCGCGAATGGTTCTATCCTCGGCTCTCCCACCTTTATCATCCAAAAGGTCAGCATCACACCGTCGATTTACCATGATCATGTCGGAAATTTCACGCCGTTTAGTAACACCGTTGGCTCGGGAACTGGTTATCTACTGAGAGACGGAGAGGCGGTTCCAATTCTTTGGAAGAGACCGACAAGGACTGCTCCGACGACGTGGACTTTGAAGGACGGCACGATCGCTTATTTTCATACCGGGCAGATATGGATAGCCCTGACGGATCAGGAACCAACTTTTGAATTCCTTGCGGCCCCTTCTCCAACTGCCTCGACAATCCCCACGGCAAAATCTTCAAACTCCAAGTAGTCTTATCTCCTTAGAAGTATTTGAAGCAGTGCGCAACTTTCCCAGCGACAGTCCACACCTTGCACAAAGGTCATAAGAACAAAGGAAAAGATGATGTCAGAGTTTGAAGCAGGAGTAACCGGAACCGCACGTGTGAAGCGTGGCATGGCAGAGATGCTCAAAGGTGGCGTCATCATGGATGTCGTCAATGTGGAGCAAGCGAAGATTGCCGAGGATGCTGGGGCTGTTGCAGTCATGGCGCTCGAGCGCGTCCCCGCCGATATTCGTGCACAGGGCGGGGTTTCTCGAATGTCCGATCCAGATATGATCGAAAAAATTCAAGCCGCTGTGTCGATTCCCGTAATGGCAAAAGTTCGTATCGGCCATTTTGTTGAAGCACAAGTACTTGAAAGTCTGGATGTTGACTACATCGATGAATCAGAAGTTTTGACACCTGCAGACTACGAAAACCACATTGATAAGTGGAACTTTACGATTCCGTTTGTCTGTGGTGCTACGAATCTCGGTGAGGCTCTACGTCGCATCAATGAAGGTGCTGCCATGATTCGCTCAAAAGGTGAAGCAGGGACTGGTGATGTTTCAAATGCAACGACCCACATGCGCAAAATTTCACAAGAGATTAGAAGACTCTCCTCGATGCGAGAGGACGAACTCTATGTAGCTGCCAAAGAGCTGCAAGCACCGTTCGATCTCGTAAAAGAAGTTGCGCACACTGGAAAATTGCCCGTTGTGCTTTTCACAGCAGGCGGAATAGCTACTCCTGCGGATGCGGCGATGATGATGCAACTGGGTGCTGATGGAGTTTTCGTCGGTTCAGGAATATTTAAATCGGGTGATCCAGCCGCTCGGGCTAGTGCATGCGTGAAGGCGGTAACGTATTACACGGATGCCAAAGTCATCGCTGATGTTTCACGCGGATTGGGCGACGCGATGGTCGGAATAAATGTTGCAGATATTCCAGTGCCTCATCGCTTGGCCGAGCGCGGCTGGTAACTCCCATCAACAAACCTGATCACACTTTCAACAGATGATTGTTGGTGTTTTGGCGCTGCAAGGTGACTTCAGAGAACACATTCTGGCTCTTGAATCAATTGGAGCCAAGACGATGTTGGTTAAAAAACCCGAAGAGTTAGAGGATGTTCGCGCCCTCGTCATTCCGGGTGGTGAATCAACGACTATTTCGAAATTGGCTCGTGCTTTCGGTCTATTTGGGCCCATAGTTGATCGAATAGCCGCTGGAATGCCAGTTTATGGATCTTGTGCCGGCATGATTTTGCTCTCTGATCGAGTTGAGGATGCTGCCCCTGGTCAAAAGACATTTGGTGGAATCGATATGACCGTCAGACGAAATGCTTTCGGTCGCCAGGTTGAATCTTTTGAGAGAAGTCTTGAGGTTTTGGGCGTCAACGGAGCTGATATGACCGGTATCTTTATTCGGGCGCCATGGGTCGAAGAGGTAGGACCATCGGTGGAAGTCCTAGCATCCGTGGAATTTCACCGAGAACTCCATCCGGTCGCAGTGAGACAGGGCGCACTGCTAGCGACATCTTTCCATCCCGAAATTACCGGTGATAATCGCATCCATAAACTCTTTTTAGAATCTATCTAGCGGGCGGTAAGATTCACTCATCGTTATAGATTCGCGCAACTAGGCGTGAAATTTAACTCATCTGAAAAAGGTTGGTGTTATCAATGTCAGGTCACTCCAAGTGGGCTACGACAAAGCACAAGAAAGCGGTCATAGATTCACGCAGGGCAAAAAATTTTGCAAAACTAATCAAGGCAATTGAGATAGCTGCTCGTAACGGGGGAGCAGATATTGACGGAAACCCGACACTCTTTGATGCAATAACAAAGGCTAAGAAGAATTCAATGCCTGCGGACAATATTGAACGCGCAATAAAAAGGGGAGCAGGCCTAGAGTCTGGCGGAGCGGATTGGCAAACCATCATGTACGAGGGTTACGCCGCTGGCGGTGTCGCACTCATGATTGAGTGTCTTACAGATAATAGAAATCGGGCAGCATCGGAAGTACGTGTTGCTGTTACCCGTAATGGCGGAACAATGGCGGATCCTGGCTCAGTCTCCTACCTTTTCAATCGCAAAGGCGTTGTCATCGTTGAAAAAGCTGCTGGCGTTGATGAAGACGCTATCCTCGAGCTAGTTTTAGATGCGGGTTGCGAAGAGGTGCATGATCTCGGGGAGAATTTCGAGATTGTTTCGGAGGCGAGCGATCTAGTTGCGGTGAGAACCGCTCTACAAGCAGGCGGAATTGATTATGAGTCTGCTGATACCTCATTTTTACCGACACTCTCCATCTCGCTGGATGCCGAAACTGCCACCAAGGTCTTTCATCTCATCGACGCGATAGAAGAGCTCGATGACGTTCAGAACGTTTATGGGAACTTTGATGTGTCAGATGAGGTGATGGCTACTCTCTGAGAATAGGCTCGGTCTTTATGAGAGTACTTGGCATAGACCCCGGGCTGACTCGGTGCGGGTTAGGGGTAGTCGAGAGTGACGGCTCTCAGCGATTGAATCTCGTAGATGTAGGAGTTTTTCAAACATCGAGGGATGAGCCGCTAGAAGTTCGACTCATGCAACTCGAGGTCGAATGTGAACTATGGATGGAACGTCTAAAGCCTGATGTGGTAGCGGTGGAACGCGTTTTTTCGCAAGCCAATCGAAGAACGGCAATCTCTACGGGACAGGCTGCTGGAGTCGCTCTACTGGTCGCATCCCGTCGGGGGATCACCGTTGCTATGCATACTCCAACAGAGGTGAAGGCAGCAGTTACAGGTTCTGGTCGTGCTGAAAAAAAACAGGTCGCTATGATGGTTCAGAGAATTCTCCGGTTAGAGTCAATTCCGAAACCTGTGGATAGTACCGATGCGCTTGCGTTGGCGATCTGCCACTTGTGGCGGGGCGTCGGTGAAACGAGGGTTCGAGAAGCAGCTCTTGCCGATCGAATGCGTCAGGTTCGGAAGGGGACACCTTGATTGCATCATTATCAGGAGTAGTAAAGGTTTCCAGACCCCAAAGCCTGGTGATCGATGTCGGTGGCGTTGGAATATTGGTTTTCGTTTCTCCTAATGTAAGCGCAGCACAGTTAGTGGGAACTTCGGTCTCGCTTCATACATCCCTCATAGTTAGAGAAGATGCGTTGACACTCTACGGGTTTGAATCATCCGAAGCCAGAGACCTTTTCGAACTTTTACAGACCGTCACAGGGATCGGTCCTAAAGTGGCACAGAGCGCACTTGGAATTTTTTCTGTACAAGATTTGGTTTCCGCGATTATCTCTGAGTCGGGAGCCACATTGGAGCGTATTCCAGGTCTTGGTAAAAAGGGCTCGCAACGATTGGTTTTGGAGCTTAAAGAGAAGGTTACTCAGTTCGGGTATCTCCCATCTGAAAGATCCATTGCACCTTCCTCAATTCTTTGGCGCGAACAAGTTACTAGCGCGCTCCTAGGATTAGGGTTTTCTTCGCGTGAAACCCAGGAACGAATTGAAGCGATATCAACGCAAATCGATTCTGAATACGGCCAGAACTCTGTGTTGAATATCGCGGATGTCATCAAGATTGCACTCAGCTCGGGGACGGTCAGATGAGCGATGATCTCATGTCGAGCTCTGCCGACGACACTGAGCGTGTCCAAGAGCTGGCTTTGCGACCAAAAGAACTCAAGGAGTTCATCGGCCAGCAGCGAGTCGCATCCCAAATTGATGTCCTCTTGACCGCTGCTAGAAACCGAAATTTGCCAGCCGATCATATTTTGCTTTCCGGGCCACCAGGTCTAGGTAAAACAACCCTGGCAATGATCATTGCAGCTGAGATGAACGCTCCATTGCGAATATCAAGTGGACCTGCGATACAGCATGCCGGCGACCTCGCATCAATTCTCTCTTCGCTGGTAGAGGGCGAAATTCTTTTTTTGGATGAAATTCATCGTATGTCTCGACCCGCCGAAGAGATGTTGTATTTGGCTATGGAAGATTTTCGAGTCGATGTAATTTTAGGAAAGGGTGCTGGGGCAACCGCAATCCCGTTGTCACTTCCACATTTCACTTTGGTTGGTGCCACAACGCGTGCCGGTTTGCTTCCTAGTCCATTGCGAGACCGTTTTGGTTTTACAGCCCAGCTCGATTTTTACGATGATTCAGACCTGGCAACGATTGTTTCCCGGAGCGCTTCACTACTTCGGGTTGATATTGATCAAGAAGCTATTCTGGAGATCGGTTCTAGGTCACGAGGAACTCCACGTGTGGCGAATCGCTTACTGCGCCGTGTTCGCGACTACTCCCATGTACATGGTGATGGCCACGTGAGCTTGGAATCAGCCCAGGCGGCTCTAGAAATGTATGAAGTAGACCCCATCGGTCTCGACCGTCTTGATCAAGCATTTCTGCGTCACCTGATTGAAAGATTTAATGGTGGCCCGGTCGGAATATCAACTCTCTCCATGTCGATCGGAGAGGAGCAGGAAACGATTGAGAGCTTGGCCGAGCCATTCCTGCTTAGGCGCGGACTCATTGCTCGAACTCCTCGCGGGAGGGTTGCAACGGCTGCAGGTTGGGCACATTTGGGAATAACTTCTCCGCATGTTGACCTCGGAATTTTCGACATGCCCGCTTCCGATGCCTAGACTGACTCCTTATGTCTGCCAATACTTCTGCCAATATCTCTAAATCCATGAAGTCCTCCTCAAGACCGGGCCGGACTCTGGCAATCCTCGTTGTCATTCTCGTTGCTTTTAGCGCCTTAGCTCTCCTCCAAAAGGACAAGGTCAAACTTGGCTTGGATCTACGGGGTGGAACCAGCGTGACTTTGCAACCGAGAGTAGCCGCAGGTGGAACCGTCTCGACGGCTGCAATAAACCAAGCGGTGGCGATTATTCGTCAGCGTGTTAACTCGCTTGGTGTTGCAGAGAGTTCGGTAACGGCACAGGGCACAGGGAATAACCAGCAGATTGTTATCTCAGTTCCTGGAACCACAGGTTCAAGAATCGTAGATCTAGTGGGACAAACGGCAGAACTTCGTTTTAGACAGGTACTTGCCTTAGGTGCCGGTAACGCCACTACGGCGGCGCTCAATTCACCAGTAACCACAAAATCTTCTACGAAGGCTGGTGCGAAGAAGCAGGCTGTTCCGCCTTCAACAATACCCACCTTCCCAACTGGTGTCAGCGCAGCACTTAATTCCCAATTTGGCTCCCTTGATTGTACGAAAGCGATCAATCGACAGGGTGGCAAGATCGATGAACCGGGCGCTTCGATTGTTGCCTGTAGCAGAGATGGCGCGACCAAATATATTCTTGCCCCCGCTTCGGTATTGGGATCAGACGTCTCAAAGGCAAGTGCCGCACTGGATCCAAACGGTGGAAATGGCTGGATGGTTCTCTTGAATTTCAATGGAGATGGAACCACGAAGTTTGGAACGATCACGACAAACATCAATAAACTCGCAGCACCACAGAACGACCTCGCAATCGTTCTCGACAGCTTGGTTATATCTGCTCCTCGAATTCTGGGGCCAATCACTGCAGGAAGCGCTGATATCACGGGAAACTTCACCCAAACAGAGGCTTCAGATTTAGCCAACGTCCTCAAATATGGAGCGCTTCCACTTGCTTTTGACCGAGGAAATGTTGAACAAGTATCGCCAACACTCGGATCGGATCAATTGAGAGCAGGACTCTTGGCAGGATTTATTGGCTTGATGTTAGTGGTGCTTTATTCAGTTCTTTACTATCGGGGCCTGGGTATCGTGAGTGTTGGTTCGCTACTTGTTGCAGGTGGAATCACCTACCTACTCTTCCTCTTGCTTGGTAAGTGGATCGGATTTACATTATCGCTCGCCGGTATCGCTGGTGCGATCGTTTCAATTGGTATCACTGCCGACTCCTTTATTGTGTATTTTGAACGGCTGCGGGATGAGGTCCGAGATGGACGATCTCTACGAACAGCTGTCAATACCGGCTGGTCGCGCGCTCGTCGCACAATCATTGTTGCCGACTCCGTTTCGTTGATCGCTGCGACCCTCCTGTATTTCTTTGCGGTAGGAGATGTCCGAGGCTTCGCGTTTACTTTGGGGCTCACGACGTTAGTAGACCTTGTCGTGGTCTTCTTCTTTACTAAGCCTCTTGTTACTCTGTTATCAAAGGCTACTTTTTTTGCAAACGGTCATCGATTATCCGGTTTTTCGAAAAATAGTTTGGGTGTCATAGCCGGAGAGGAAGTTGCGTAAATGTCGCGAATTTCAGGATTAGGTGGAAGGCTTTATCGAGGCGATAAATCTTTCAATATTGTTTCGAATAGCCGTCGCTGGTACGCCATTTCTGGCTTGGTAATCATCGTTAGCGCTATAGCTCTTGGAACTCAGGGTTTGCATCTGGGAATTGAATTCAAAGGTGGTGCTCAATTCACCTTCACCCAAAAAGGTGCGACGATCGCTCAAGGCCAAAAAGCGGTTGCGGATGCTGGCATTACCTCTGAAAGCATCGTCCAAAAAATAGGCGCAGAGAAGTTGCGCATCACAACTGGCGCGCTGACCAATTCCCAAAGTACTGCGATTCAAGCAAGCATTGCGAAAGACTTTGCTATCTCTGGTTCCAATATCAATGTTTTGAGCATCGGGCCATCTTGGGGTAAGGATATTACTCACAAAGCACTTGAAGCCTTATTGGCATTTTTGCTCGTCGTCATGCTTTATCTCGCGATGGCCTTTGAACCGAAGATGGCGACCGCTGCAATTATCGCCGTAGTGCACGATGTATTCATAACGGTAGGAATCTATGCCCTGATTGGCTTTGACGTTACCCCGGCAACAGTCATTGGCTTCTTAACAATTCTGGGATATTCCCTTTATGACACTGTCGTGGTCTTTGACAAAGTTCGAGAAAATACACGATCCATCACAAGTACTGGCAAGTACACCTACTCACAAGCGGCTAATTTGGCTGTAAATCAAACTCTTGTACGGTCGTTTAATACTTCACTGATAGCACTACTTCCCGTAGCTTCCATTCTCTTCGTTGGCGCAGGTTTACTTGGCGCAGGAACTTTGAAGGATCTCTCATTAGCTCTCTTTATTGGTCTCGCCACGGGTACATATTCGTCAATTTTCATCGCTACTCCAATCCTGGCTACCTTGCGTGAACGTGAACCAGCGATGAAGTCATTAACCAAGCGTGTAGCTCAACGTGGACGTTCTGCTGACGCAACATCATTGGAGGGCGCAACGGTCGGCAGAAGTACGATTAATGAGTCAGAGCTCCCAGGGATTGTCACCTCAACTCACTCCAAAGAGAAGTACGAACGTGGTCCACGAAATCAACCAAAACGCAAGGGTAGGAACTAGGCACCGTCCCCTCAGGGAATAAGCGGAACTACGAATCTACGGGAGTATCGGGTCTATCGATGGATGCATTACTGGCGCCACTTGCCCAAACTCTCGCCGAATCGCTCGTCGACTACCGAGAAGGCGAACTGGTTCATGCATACGAAGTTGCGGCAAAGGCTCACGAAGGCCAAGTACGTAGGTCAGGTGAGCCGTACATAACCCATCCAGTTGCGGTCGCAGAGATTCTCGCTGGGCTCGGCATGGATCAAGCGACTATCTGTGCGGCACTTTTACATGACACAATAGAAGATACGCCATATTCAATTGAGGCCCTGATCGCGGATTTCGGGGACGAGATTGGCGTTTTGGTAGATGGCGTGACCAAACTCGACAAACTCGTTTACGGGCCATCAGCAGAAGCTGAGACTCTTCGAAAAATGGTCGTAGCTATGTCAAAAGACATTCGTGTTTTGGTGATCAAGCTCGCTGACCGCCTCCATAATGCCAGAACCTGGCAGTTTGTATCTCAAGAGAGCGCGGCTAGGAAAGCCAGAGAGACGATCGATATCTACGCCCCATTGGCGCATCGACTCGGCATGAATGCTCTCAAGTGGGAACTGGAAGATCTCTCATTCGAAGTTTTGGAACCAAAGAAATTCGAAGAAATCGAACGACTAGTGAGCGAGCGATCACCGGAACGTGCAAAATTTACAGAAGAAGTTGTGCATCAAATAGTGACGGATTTGGAAATAGAGAAGATCAAGGCAACGGTAAAAGGTCGACAGAAGCATCTCTACAGCATCTTTCAAAAGATGATTGTGCGGGGGAGAGAATTTAGCGAAATCTATGACCTAGTTGGCATACGAGTCATAGTGGAAGATGTTCGTGATTGTTATGCAGTACTTGGCTCGATTCACGCCCGATGGAGTCCCGTTCCCGGGCGATTCAAAGATTACATAGCAATGCCTAAATTTAATTTGTATCAATCTCTGCACACGACAGTAATAGGTCCGCAAGGAAAAGCTGTCGAAATTCAGATTCGAACATCAGATATGCATGCGCGTGCAGAATTCGGTATCGCCGCCCACTGGAAATACAAACTTAAGGGACAAACTTCAGCGATTGAAGATCCAGGAGTTGTCTGGTTGAAGCAACTGCACGAATGGCAACAGGAGAATGAAGATGTCTCGGATTTCCTTGACACGCTTCGATATGACTTGCGCACGCCTGAGGTATTTGTTTTCACACCGAAAGGTAGCGTCGTCGCTTTACCTGCTGGATCTACACCCGTTGACTTTGCCTACGCTGTACACACCGAAGTTGGCAACCGTTGCGTTGGCGCAAAAGTAAACGGGAAACTCATTCCATTAGATTCACCGTTGGCAAATGGCGATGCGGTAGATATCGTCACCAATAAACATCCGCATGCGGCTCCGAGCAGAGATTGGCTTAATTTCGTCGCATCACCTAGAGCTCGCTCCAAGATTAAGGCCTGGTTTTCAAAGGAACGTAGAGAAGAGGCGATCGAAGCAGGTCAAGAATCCATTGCTCGTCAAATGCGAAAAGCTGGTTTGCCATTACAAAAATTACTTGCAGGACAAGCGATCTTGGAGTTGGCGCATGAACTTCATTTTCCTGACATTGAATCTCTCTATGCATCGGTAGGAAATGGCCATGTTTCGGCCGCCTCCATTATCGAGAAGTTAACGACGCAACTCAAGCATGACGAGCTACTCACAGATGACAATGTTGATTATCTATTAAACAAAACAACTCCTGCTAAACGAA
>Ga0114963_10001090_pt1 | contig 18718 bp, 17 predicted proteins | sample C_131016_EF_Meta_FD_87019 | JGI IMG/M metagenome (GOLD analysis project Ga0114963, IMG submission 87019) | Freshwater microbial communities from Lake Croche, Canada to study carbon cycling - C_131016_EF_MetaG | ecosystem: Environmental > Aquatic > Freshwater > Lake | place: Lake Croche, Canada...
CAACGCGAAGGGCAGTCCCACCCGTTCGCGATAAGCCGCCAGTGTATCCAGCGCGGCACGGGCCGGGGCGTGCAGAAAATAGGCCGCGACCAGGGTGCCGGCGAAGACTTGGAGAGCGAGCCCCGGTGCGAGGTTGGCGCGGGCGGCGCGGAGGGAGACGCGGAGAGAGGAGGGCGAGTCGGACATGCGGCGGGGCAGGGGACAGCTCCGCCTACGAAAGCGAAAGCGGAAAGTGTTCCGGCGGCGGCCAGCTTATTTGGCGCGCTGGATCAGCTCGATCTCGTAGCCCTCGGGGGCATCGAGGAAGGCGATGAGTGAGCCGCTACCGGTGGTGGTGGGGCCATCGGACAGCGGGTAGCCCTTGGCGGCGGCCTCGGCGGCGAACGCGACGAGGTCGCTTACCTCAAAGGCGAGGTGGGTAAGGTCGGGCTGCACCTTCACTGGCTCGGCACCGGGGGGCATCTGGCAGAGCTCGATTTCCTCGGTGGAGTTCGGCGTGGCGAGAAACACGAGCTGGGCGCCGCGCGGCGAGGTGTGGCGGCGGGAGGCGACGAGGCCGAGGGCCTCGGTGTAGAACTTTACCGACGCGGCGAGGTCGTTGACGCGGTAGCGGGTGTGGAGGAGGCGGGTGACGGCGGGCATGGTGTTTGGGACTATTTGGCGGCGGCTTCGCGGGCTTGGAATTCCTCGAGGCGGCGGGTGGTGAGCAGTTGAAAGGTGCCGCCGTTGCGTTTGGCGACGGCGGTGAGGTTTTCGGTCGCGTTGAGGGCTTTGTCGTTGGGGCCGACAAAGAGAAACATATTTAGCACCGCGCGTTCAGGGAGCAGGGTTTTTTGCAGTTTTGCGAGCTGAGCGTGAAAATCGTTCCACGACGCTCCTTCCCAGTTGGCCACGTTTTGCTCGGGGATCTTGAACACGGTGCCATCGGCGCGGGACCAACCGCTTTGGTCGAGCGTGATCGTGACGCCGCGGCGTTTTAGCTCGGCTTGGGTGGCGGCGGTGAAGATCTGGTCGTTACCGGCCACCACGATGGGATACTGGCCGGCGTCGAGAAACTTTTTGTTGGCTGCGGCGAGTTCGCGGCCGGCTTTCCGGTAGGCACTGTTGCGGGCGTTTACGACGGCTTCGGCGTTCAGGCCCTCCTTGGCCAAGGCGGCATTAAAAGCGGTGCGGGCCTTGTCGATTTCAGCGCGGCGGCGGCCGGCGGTTTCCGCGTCGATGGCACGGCGCACGACGCCATCGGTCGAAGTAATTACATAAACGGTGGTGGGCTGTTGCTCGAGGGCGGCGTGGACGGCGCGCGACCAGACCGGAGGGTAAAGCAGCGGGTCGATGCCGGCGTCGGGCGGGAGGGGTTTGCGTTTCCAAGCGGTGCTCCGCGTGGCGGAGCCGGGGCCGAATTTGCCTAGTTCAGCGTTCACCGGGGCCATCCAAGCAAAAAAATCCTTCTTGGCCTCCGTCGAGGCGGGCACGAGCTCGGAGCGGAAGAGATTGAGCTCCACGCCTGCGTCCGCGATGGCCTCGGTTTCACCGCTGGAGCCGGCACGGTAGAGGATAACGTTGAAGCGACAGGTGGGTGGAAGTTTGCCGACGAGGCGCAGGATTTCCTCGCGAATGATGGCAAAGGCGCGGAAGCCGCCTTTGGCTGGGGCCATGATGGCGGTCCCGGTATCCACGACGAAGATGATCTGGCTGGGATTCGGGGTGGTAGCGCCGAGGAAGCTCAGGGACATGAAGCCGCGCCCACCGAGGCCGGCCCCGCTGCCAAGCGACGTGGACATGCCCGAGCCGGCGCCGAGGCCTACGCCGGTGCCGGTGGCGCCGAAGCCGCCAAAGCCGCCGTTCATCGATGGCAAATCGGGCAGGGAGGGCAGGGTAAGGGCGTCGGGCGAGGCGGAGAAAATACGGTTGGCGGAAACAGGCGAGGCGGACGCGGCGGAGGCGCCGCCGCGGCGGGCGACCTGCAAGCGGTGTTCAACCTGCTTGGCGGCGGGCGACTCGGTGGTAGCGGCGGCCTCGAAGGTGCGTTTTTTGGTCGAGGAGGCCTGTTGCACGATCACAGCGGCGGCGATCAGGCCGAGCATGATATGCACGCCGACGGTGATGAGCAGGGGGACGTTGCGGGCCGCGCGCAACAGGCGGAGCGGGAGCCGGAGTTCGGGAGCGGACATGACGCGGGGGCGACGGGTTCAGGGCTCTTCTTCCGTGGCAGCAAAAGTGACGTTGGTGACTCCGGCGGCGGCGAGGGCGTTGAGCACGTCGATGCTGCGTTCGTAAGCGGAGTCGGGGTGGCTGATCAGGGTAACGACCAGCTTGGTATTGGCGGCATCGCTGGAGGCCTTGAGCTGGCCCAGAGTGTTGGTCAATTGAGGCAGGTGGTGGGCGTCGGGTGTGTCGTAGATCTCGTCGTTGAGAGTGACTTCGCCATCCTCGGCGACCTGCAGGATTTGTTCGTCGAAAAACTCCGTTGGGGTGGAGGCTGCGGCGACGCCGGGCAGCTTGGTCTGGAGGATTTGCTCGATGCGGATCTGAGCGGCCAGGGCCATGAAAAAGACCAGAATCACGAACACCACGTCGATCATCGGCGCGATCTGGAAGCCGACGTCGGGGTTCTGGGATTGGACGGGGAGGCGCATGGGGAAAAAGCGGAAGGCGGAAAGCGGAAACCGGAGAGATGTGGAAGACGGGAAGGGGTTGGAATCGAAGTAGCTTAGATTTTCGCTTTTCCGTTTTTCGCTCTTCGCTTTTTAGTGTGCCACCGTGGCAAAAGTGACGTCGTTGATACCGGCCTTGGCGGCTGCCTCGACGATGGCCTGCACCTGGCGGACGGGCGTGCCGGCGTCGGCGCGGATGAGGACGCGGGCCTGAGGGTTATTTTTTTTTCGCGCGATCAGGGTAGGCACGGTGTCGGCGGGTAGGACGACCTGTTCCTCGTAGGTGGTGGTGGCGACGCGGTCTTCTCCGCGCCAGGCGACGTTAAACACCAGCTCGCCTTCGGAGTCGTCCTTCTTGTTCGCATCCGGCGCGACCGGGACCTGAATCGAGGGGTCGTAGCGCGCTACGGATGAGGTCGCGATGCTCATAAAAAAAATGAGCAACACAAGCAACACGTCGATCATCGGCGCGATTTGGAATTCGGGCTCGCCGTCGCCGCCGCCACCTGAGCTTGCCATGAGATTGAGTGTTTAAGGTTAAGGTTCGCGGGCGACTCAGCCTTGAGACGGGGTTTGCTGGCTGGCGGCGACCCAGTCGGGAGTGGCAGCGATTAATTCGCCGCCCTCGAAGGTGACGTTTTCGAGGTGGGCGTAGGGGAAGCCGCGGAAGAAATTGTTCAGCACCAGCGAGAGTTCGTGGATCTGTTGGCCGACGCGGTTGCGTAACAGGTAATAGAATACGAACGCGGGAATGGCGACGGCGAGGCCGGAGGCGGTGGCATGAAGCACGTGGCCGATGGCACCGGAGAGTTTGGAGGGATCGGCGGCGCCGGCCTGGCCCATGGCGGCGAAGGCTTGGATCATACCGACTACGGTTCCGGTTAGGCCGACCATGGGGGCGATGACGCCGATCACGGAAAGGTAGGCGATCTTGGATTGAAAGCGGGCGTTTGCGCCGACCACCACGGCGGCGATGGCGTCTTCGGCGGCGGCCTTGCCGGAGGGGGCGTGTTTCAGGCCGGCGTGGAGAGCGGCGGGCAGGGCGCCCTTGGCCCTGGCGGACCAAGCGTAGGCGCCACGGTAGTCACCCGCGCGGAAATAATTTCGCGCGCTCTCAAGGTCGGCGGCGGGCAGGAATTTTTTCGTGGCGGTGTTCTGGTAGAGATCGATTACGAGATAGACGATCAACGCGGAGCAAAACCAGAGGGGCAGGATGAAGGGGGAAGACAGCTCGGCGAGCAGGCTGGTGGATTTCACGGCGGGCGCGGCGGTGGTCTGGGCGAGCAGGGCGACCGGCGAGGCGAGAGCGAGGGAGACGGGGAGGACGTGACGCATGGCGGGTTAGGAAAAGCGGGTCAAAGGTTGAACTCTTTTTTGGCTTGGGCGGCTTGGAGGGTGGCGGGGTGGCGATCGAGCAGTTCGAGGGCGGCGCGCTCGGCGCGGTCGGTATCGCCGTAGCCCTTGTAGGCGCGGGCGGCGCCGAGCAGAGCGGCGGGCATGAGGTCCTCATGGCTGCCGAAGAAGGCAGGAATGTGCAGGTAACATTCCAAAGCCTCGGCATGGGCGGCGCGGGCGGCGGCGAGATCGCCGCGCAGCAGCCAAGCGCGGGCGGCGACGGCGGGCGGGGCGTCCTTGACGATTTCATCAAGCATCAGGCGGGCAAGGGCTTCGCGACCGGCGCGGGTGTCGAGCTGCGCGAGGGCGAGCTGGGCTACGCCGGTTACCTCGGGGCCGAGGCCGGTGGACATCAACTCGCGGGCGGCGGCGCCGATGGCGGTCTCATCGGTGCCGAGCAGCAAGCACTGAAGGCGGAGTGTGGCGGCGCGGGGCCAAGGGGAGCCAGCGGTTTGGGGAAAAGGTGCGAACTGGCGGTAGACCGGTTCGAGAAGTTTTAGTGCAGCCTCGCCCTGACCGGCGGTCGCGAGGGTCTCGGCCTCGTCGAGGGCGGGGGGCTCGGGGAAATCGAGCCGGGCGATATCGGCGAAGGGGTAGCGGCGTTCGTAGGTGCCGCCGGAGGTGATTTTTACCTCTTGCACGAGGGCGTTGGCGGCGACCGTGACGTCGTTGGCGGCGAGGGCGGCGCCGTCCTTTAGGATGTAACGTTGAGCGGAGGCGTTCGCGGCGCAGGCCTCGAGCAAAAATCCGAAGGACAAAATCCGAATGACGAAGGAAGAAGGCATCGAGGCGGGGTTCAGGTTTTTGTCGAAGCCGGGGCCGTCGGAGCGGCCGGGGCGCGGGCTTCGAGGGCGGGTTTGAGCGCGAGGGCTTTTTGCCACTCGGGGAAGGGCGCGAGGCGTTTCTCGGTGAGCATGCGGTTTAGCGTGGTCAGGGCCTCGGCGGGCTGGCCCAGGCGGTCGAAGGTCTCGGCCGAGCGGAGGTAGGCCTTGGCCACCCAGCCGGGGAAACGTTTATACGAAAGATAGATGCGCTGGTAGTGGGCCTGAGCCTTGGCGAGGTCGTCGGGCGTGGCGCGGCGGGTGGCGATCTCGCCGAGTTGGAACAGGGCTTCGGCGGTGGCTTCGCCGCGCCAGGCGCGGTTGGCGGCGACCTCCTCGAACAGAGTGCGGGCGGCGTCGAGCTGGCCCAAGGCGAGGCGGGCGTGGGCGCGGCCGAGGGTGGCCTCCTTCAACTTTGAGCGGGCGCCGGCAACGTCGATGGCGGCATCGAAGCGGGCGAGGGCCTCTTCCGGCCGGTTCGCCTGGAGGGACACTACGCCGAGGCCGACATAGCCGTAGTCGGCGAAGAGTGAACGCGGATAAGCGGCGACGAGGCGTTCATAGAAGGGTGCGGCCAGTTCAGGCTGGCTTTGGGCGAGGAGGGCGTCGCCGACCTTGCCGAGGATGCCGGCAGGAAGTTGATCGGGGGCAAAGTTAGCGGCGATTTGGTCCAGAATCTCGTCGCGGAGGGCTGGGTTTTGGCGGGCGGCGGCGATTTCGGCGTGGACAAACAGGGCGCGGGCGCGGGCGGTCGGGGCCTCGCGGGTGCGTTCATCGAGCAGTAACTCGTCGGCGCGGGCGAAGAGGGCCGGCTCGGGGTTGGGGGCGGGTTTGGGTTCCCCGGCGCGGGTGCGGGGCGGGCGGGCGAGAGTGGCGGCGAGCTCTACCAGCAGGCGTTCGACATCGGCGCGGGCGGGATCGGTCAGGTAGCGGCGGGTGATTTCGGCGCCCAAGGGCAGGGCCTCGTCGGTGCGGCCCTCTTTCGCCCGGAGGCGGCTGATCCAGTAGGCGGCGTTGATGACGTAGGGGTGTTCGGGGCGCTCGGCGGCGAAGTTTTCCCACAGGGCGACGGCGGTGTCGTAATCGCGCCGGGCCTGGTAGTGGCGGGTGAGTTCATCGAGGACGTAGCCGAGTTGCTCGTCGGAGAGGGGGAAGTCGAGGGCGGCGCGATAGGCGGCAAGCGCACCGGGGATATCGCCGAGGCCGGCGAGAGCGTCGCCCTGGAGCGAGAGCACCTCCCCGCGTTGGGGTTGATCGGCGGGAAAACCGGACAGCCAGTTTGCGCAGAGTTTTGCACAGTCGGCGTAGTCTTGATGTGAATACGCAGTTGCGGCCAGGCGGTAGCGGGCGTCGGGCAAGAAGCGGCCTTCGGGGAAAGCGCGCAGGTAATCGAGGATTTTTTTCTCGGCGTCGGTGGCGCGGCCTTCGGCGAGATCGGCCATGGCGGCGAGGTAGCTGGCTTCCTCGGGGAAGCGTCCGCGCGGAAAATCAGCGAGGTAGCCGACGGCCACGGTTCGGGCCTCGGTGTAGCGGGCGAGGGCGAAGAGGGCGTTGGCGCGGAGCAGGCGGATGGGCTCGCTTAGATCGTTTGATGGGAAGCGTTGGTCAGCGAGGTCAAGGAACGCGAGCTGGCCGGAGAGGTCGTTCCGCTGGCCGGCGGCTTCGGCGGCGAGGTAGAGGGCGCGGGGGCCGAGAGGCGAGGCGGGGTGGGCGGCGAGGAACCGATCGATACTGCCGCGGACTTTTTCGAGTCGTCCGGCGTCGGCGTAGGCGCGCACGAGGGCGAACCAAGCTGACTCGCGATCGGGGTGTTCGGGGTGGCGGGCGAGGAGGTCTTCGAGCAGAAGCGCGGCCTCCCAGACGCCGCCGCGTTCTTGGAAGGCGGCGGCGAGGTGCTGGCGGAGGGTGGCGTCGAAGGTGGGGAGTTTTTCTACCTCGGCGAGGGAGGTGCGGGCCTGGGTGAGGCGGGTGTCGAGGCGGCGGATCGCGTCAAGATCGAGCGACGAGGGCCGAGTGAGGGCGCGGATGCGTTCAAGGGCGCGCTCGAGGACGGCGTTGCGCCGCTTTTGTTCGGCGACCAGGGCGTCGCGGGTGGTGATGGTGCGGAAGGCCTCGATGGCGTGGGCGGGGTCGCCGGATTTTAGCAGGGCGTCGCCGAGCTGAAGGGAGAGCAGGTTGAGGCCGGCGAGGTTGTCTACCAGTGCGAGCTGCCCGCGGAGTAGAGCGAGGCCGCGGCGGGCGTCGGCGAGGTTGTCGGCCTGGAGGTGGATCTCGACGAGGGCGAGGGCGGCGTCGGCCCAGTCGCGATCGCGAGGGGCGGTGGCGAGGAGGCGGTTATAGGCTGCGATGGCGACGGGCAGGCGACCGGCCTCGCGCGCGGCGAGGGCGCCGTAGAGCAGGGCCTTGTCGCGGTGAGAGAGCGAGGCTTCGGCGGCCGCGAAGACCGGAATGGCGGCGATGTAATCTTTTTGCAGGGCGAGGGAGAGGCCGCGGATGATGCGGGCCTCGCCGAGCAGCGCGGCGGGGGTGGAGGGGATTTTTTCGAGCGCTTCGGCCAACTCGGCGGCGCGGGGAAGGTTGCCGGTCTGGAAGTGCGTTTGTGCAGTGGTGAGGAGGAGGCGGTCGAGGGAGAGGCCTGCGGGCAGGCTTTCACCGGAGCGGACGCGGGCGACAATCTCGTCGAGCAGGGCGGCGGCCTCGGCGGGTTTGCGGGCGGAAAGTAGGGGCTCGACCTCGGCCACCTGGGCGGCGAGGGGGATGCGGTTGGCGGCGGTTTGGGCGCCGGCGGAGGGAGCAATAAACGCCAGCGTTAGGGCGATCAGCGGGAGCGGACCTACGTTGGAAGGTGAAGGCCGGGCGGGCTTCATCGGGAGGCGTTAAAGAACGGTCCCGGGCCACTGATTTGCGTCAACCGCGGATTAGTTTTTTCACGTATCTGACACTTTACGGCGCCGCGGGCGCAAGGCGGAGGGTCTGGTAGCGGCGCACGCCGAGAAGGGAGCCGTGCCAGCCGGTGACGTCGGGGTGGAGGAGGTGGACGCGGGCACCGAAGTAGAGCGGTGCGATGGGGGCCTCGGTGAGCAAGAGGGTTTCGGCTTGTTGCAGGAGGGCGAGGCGTTCGGTCGGGGTGGGGGTGTGGGCGGCGGCCGCGATGAGTTGATCGTAGGCGGGCACGGACCAGCCGGTCTGGTTGTTGCCGCCGGCGGTCACATACATGTCGAGGAAGGTGTTGGGGTCGTTATAGTCGCCGACCCAGCGGGAGCGGGCGATGTCGTAGCGCAGACCTTTGAGGGTATCGAGATAGACACGGAAGTCTTGGGAAACGAGGGCGACGTCGATGCCGAGTTCGCGTTTCCACATGGCTTGGATGGCTTCGAGGATGCGGGTGTTGACTGGGTCGGTGTTGGTCAGGAGTTCGAGGCGGGGGAAACCTTTGCCATCGGGAAAACCAGCCTCGGTGAGCAGTGCGCGGGCGGCGGTGACGTCGCGTATCTGGCCGGGGGGCGAGCGGTAGGCGCCGAGACCGGGGGGAACGAAGTGGGTGGCGGGCAGGCGGGAGCCGAGCAACACGGAGCCGGCGAGGGCGTCGCGGTCGACGGCGAGAGCGAGGGCGCGGCGCACGCGGGCATCAGTCAGCGGGGGGCGGGTGGTGTTGAAACGGAGGTAGGCGGTTTCGAGCTGGGGGTCGATGCGCAGGGGCGAGGGGGACTGGGCGCGGTAGGTGGCGATGCGGTCGGGTAGCAGGTCGTAAGTGACGTGGCGTTGACCGGCGCGGTAGGCAGATTCGTCGGCGGCGGTGTTGTCGGTCGGAAAAAATATCACGCGGCGCGGGCCGACGGCGGGGTCGGAGTAGTGGAGGGCGGCACGCACGACCTCGATGCGGTCGTTGGGCACCCAAGTGGCGAGGCGGTAGGGGCCGTTGCCGACGTGGTTTTCCGGGCGGGTCCAGGCGGTGCCGCGCTGGTCGATCTTGCCGAAGCGCAGGATGGTGGGCGGGTGGACGGGGAACCAGGCTTGGTGGGCGACGAGGCCGAGGAAGTAGGGCGTGGGGGCGGCGAGCTCGACCACGAGGGTGCGGTCGTCGGGGGCGGTGGCGCCGACGGTGGCGAAGTCGGTGGTGGCGCCGGCGTTGAAGGCCTCGGCGCCGCGCAGGGGGAACAGCATGTAGGCGTATTCGGAGGCGAGGGCGGGGCGGAGAATGCGTTCGAAGGAGAACACGAAATCCGAGGCGCGGACGGCGTCGCCGTTGGACCAGCGGGCCTCGGGGCGCAGATGAAAGGTATAGCGCAGACCGTCGTTGGAGACGTCCCAAGAGGCGGCGGCGGCGGGCACGGGCTCGCCGGTGGTTTCGTCGAGGGCGGTGAGGCCCTCGCCGAGGGCGAGGATGATGTTGAACTCGGTCAGGGCGGTGGCGAGATGGGGATCAAGGTCACCGGGTTCGGCGCCGTTGCCGAGGAGCAGGGTTTGGTCGGCGCGGGCCTGTTCGACCGGGGTCTGGCGCGGGCGGCAGGCGGTGGCGGTGAACAAAAACGCGAGCGCAGCGAGGGTGGCGACGAGGCGGGCGAAGACGGTGGAGGAGACGCGGGAGGCCATGGCGGGAGCAGAGCGCTGCGGCGGGCGAAGGCAAACGCGGGTTGCCAAGGGCGGGGCGGGGCGGGCAGGGTGCCGGGATTATGGCATTGTGGTATTTCGTGAAAGACGGGGAACGGACCGGGCCGCTCAAGCGAGCGGAACTGGACGCACGCATCGCGGCCGGCGAGGTCGACGGCGGCACGCTGGTGTGGCGAGTCGGGCTCTCGGCTTGGACGCGGGCCTCCCTCGTGGACGAGTTGGCGGTGCCACCACCCGTGCCCTCCGCCACGCCGCCACCGCTTCCGGTGGTGGCGGCGGAAGCGGCATTTTATTTCGCGCCGGCGGCGGCACCGCTGCGTTTCGCCGGATTTTGGGTGCGCTTTCTGGCCAAGTTTATCGACGGCATGCTGCTTTACGGCATCGCCTTACTGGTGGAGCGGGCGGTGGTGGGCACGGTTTTTAACGGTGTCTTTCCTGCGTCGCGTGATTGGGAGGCGATTTTTCATCTGCTGGTTTGGACCGCACCGATCAACACCCTCATCGCGGTTGGCTACACCGCTTATTTCATGGCGCGCCACGAGGCCACGCCTGGCAAACGCCTGCTCGGCCTGCGCGTGGTGCGGGCGGACGGCGGGCGGGTGGGGACGGCGCGGGTGGTAGGGCGGTATTTTGCCGAGACGCTCAGCACGATCATCTTTTTCGCCGGCTATGTCATGGCGGCCTTTGATGACCAGAAACGTTCCCTTCACGATTACCTCTGCGATACGCGGGTGGTGTTTGGGGAACGCGAGACGGAGGTCGAGACGGTCCGCGCCGACCTCAAGGCGCGCTGACGGAGGCGGGCAACTCTAAAAGGGGGGCGAGAGCGGCCCAGACGTTCTTGGCCATGAGGACGTGACCGGCCTCATTTGGGTGGATGGCGTCTGCCTGGTTCAGTTCCGGGATGCCGCCTATGCCTTCAAGCAGGAAGGGTGCGAGGGCCCAGCCGTGGGCGGCGGCGACGCGGGGAAAGACGGCTTCGAACTGCGCAGCGTAGTCGCCCATGCTCACGGGCATGCGCTGGCCGACCAGCAGCACGCGCAAGCCGGGGTTTTTTGCGGCGAGGCGCTCGCCGATGGCAGCGAGGTTCGTCTCGACCAGCACGGGGTCGAGACCGCGCAGGCCGTCGTTGCTGCCGAGGGCGAGCACGAGCACGGCGATGGGTTGGCGGGACACCCAATCGACGCGGCGCAGGCCGCCGGAGGTGGTGTCGCCGGAGACGCCGGCGTTGACCACGCGCCAACGGGGCGTGGCGGCGGCGCGGGCGTCGAGTTTTTGCTGGAGCAGGGCGGGGTAGGCCTGGGTGGCGGGGTCGGGCAGGCCGTAGCCGAAGGTCAGGCTATCGCCCAGCACGAGGATCGTGTGCGCGGAAGGCGCGGTCTGGTCGGCGGCGCGGGCGGGGCGGGGCGAAAGGAGCGGGCCGAGGAGCAGCGCGAAAAGGAGGAGGCGGCGGAGGTTCATGGCGACGGACGTTGCGAAACGTGGCCGGTGGCGTTTGGTCCGCAACCACGCAAGCGCCATGACTTCCTCCGCCGAACCCATCCTCCAGGTTGAAAACGTCAGCCGGACCTACGCCTCGGCGGCGGGGCCGCTCACCGTGTTGTGGAGGGCATCCTTCTCGCTCGTGGCGGGCGAATCGCTGGCGCTGGTCGGGCCGAGCGGTAGCGGCAAGACGACTCTGCTCGGGCTTTGCGCCGGGCTGGACCAGCCGAGCGCGGGCACGGTTTCGCTGGCCGGGCGGGCCTTGGGCGGCCTGAGCGAGGATGAGCGGGCGCGAGTGCGAAACGAGACGACGGGTTTTGTTTTCCAGAACTTCCAACTAATCCCGTCGCTCACCGCTTTGGAAAATGTGCTCGTGCCGCTAGAGCTGCGCGGTCTGCGCGGGGCAGCGTCACGCGCGGCGGAGGACAAGGCGCGGGCGCTGCTGGCGCGGGTCGGGCTGGGCGGGCGGCTCGGGCACTACCCGGTGCAGCTCTCGGGCGGCGAACAGCAGCGGGTGGCGCTCGCGCGGGCTTTCGTGACCGAGCCGCGTATTCTTTTCTGCGACGAGCCCACGGGCAATCTCGACGGCGCGACGGCGGCGGTGGTGACCGAATTGATCTTCGAGTTAAATCGCGAAAAGGGCACGACGCTGGTGCTGGTCACGCACGACGCGGAGCTGGCGAAACGCTGCGGGCGGACCCTGCGGCTGCGCGGCGGGGAGATCGTGGCCGCGGACTAGAGCCGCCAAGGTGTGAACCACGAAAAGCACGAAAAACACGAAAAGAAAACCTGCATGACCGAGATCATCTACCGCGAGGAATCGTATCGTATCCAAGGGGCTTGCTTCGAGGTGTATAGGGAGAAGGGACCGGGCTACGTGGAACCGGTTTATCAGGAATGTCTTGAGTTGGAGCTCGCTCTGCAGGGCATACCGTTCGACGCCCAGCGTCGGCTGGCGCTGAGTTACAGGGGAGTCGCGCTTAAGCAGGTCTACGTTCCCGATCTGGTTTGTTTCGATAAGATTATCGTCGAGCTAAAGGCGGTCGGCGCGTTGAACGACGAGCACCGCGCTCAGGTCCACAATTATCTCAAGGCGACGGGGTATCGCCTGGGTTTGTTGGTCAATTTTGGGCACTTTCCCAAAGCCCAGATCGAGCGCATCGTGCTCTGAGGGATTATCTTTCGTGTGGTTCGTGTATTTCGTGGTTTCCCAATGATCTTCCTTCTTAAATTCGCTTGGCGGGACGCCCGGGCTTCGCTCGGGCGACTGGCGCTCACCGCGCTGGCGGTGGTGGCCGGGGTGGCGGCGCTGGCCGCGACCGGCTCCCTCGGCGCGAACATCCGCGCCGCCATCGACCACCAGGCGCGGGCCCTGCTCGGAGCCGATCTCGTGGTCGAGTCGCGCAGCGCGCCCGACGCTGAGACCGAGGCCCTCCTCGCCCGGCTGGGCGGCGAGACGGTCCGCGAGGTCGCCTTCGCCTCCATGCTGGCCGTGCCCGACGCCGGCGGGGCGGTGGCGGCCTCGCGACTGGTCACGGTGCGCGCTACGGATCCAAGGTATCCATTCTATGGCGACGTAGTAAGTATTCCGGCGACTGCGCGGGCCGAGCTGAACGACCGCGCTTCGGTGCTGGTCGAGGAGACCCTCATGACGCAGTTCGGGCTCGTCCCCGGCTCGAAAGTCCGGCTCGGACGGAAGGATTTTCGCGTCGCGGGCGCATTGCGCAAACTTCCCGGCGAGTCGGCGGCGGTGGCGATGCTCTCGCCGCGCGTGCTGGTCGACCGCGCGGGCTTGGAGGGCACGGGGCTGCTCGGGACGGGATCGCTGGCGCGGTATCGCATGCACTTTCGTTTCCCCGAGGACACGGACGTGGAGGCCTTGGTGAAACGCGAGCGCGACGCGCTGCGCGCCCTGCGGCTCAACCCGGACACGGTCGCCGAACGCAAACGCGAGCTGGGCCGGGCGCTGGAGAACGTGAACGCGTTTCTCCGCCTGACCGGTCTGGTGGCGTTACTTCTTGGCGCGATTGGGGTGGCTGCGGCCATGCACGCGTTGGTGCAGCGCAAGCTCGCGACCGTCGCGGTGCTGCGCTGCCTCGGCGCGGGCGCGGGTCTGGGGCTCGGGGTGTTTTTTATTCAGGGTGCGGCGGTGGGCGTGACGGGCGGCGCGGTCGGGGCGCTGTTGGGCGCGGGGCTGCAGGCTGGGCTCGGTGCCATGGTGCGGGATTTTTTGCCGATGGGCGCGGACGACTTTGCGGTGCGTTGGGGCGAGGTGGCTCGGGCGGGCGTGATCGGGGCGGTCCTGAGCGCACTCTGCACTCTCGTGCCTCTGCTGGCGGTGCGGCGGGTGTCGCCGCTGGCGGTGTTGAGGGCAGTGACGCCGCCCGCGGGCGGGCGTGATCCTTGGCGGTTCGCGGCGCTCGCGGTCTTGCTTGGGGTCGTGCTCGGGCTCACGGCTTGGCTGGGCGGCGGTTGGCGGAACGGGTTTGCCTTCCTCGGTAGCCTGACGGCGGTAGGTTCGGCGCTGGCCGGGGTGGCGTGGTTGGTCACGTGGGCCGCGAAGCGCGCGGGGGGTCTCGCGGCGGTGCGCGCGTTGCCCTTCGCAGTGAGGCAGGGTCTGGCGAGCCTGCACCGACCGGGCAACCGCACTGGGCGCCTAGTGGTAGCCTTGGGGTTGGGGGCGTTTTTGTTGCTCACGCTGGCGTTTTCCCGGGCCGCGTTGCTCGGGCAGATCCGTTTCGCGGGGCAGGCGGACCGGCCTAATCTGATGTTTTTCGACGTGCAGGATGATCAGGTGGACGGTCTGCGGGCGAAGCTGGCCCAACTTGGCGCGCCGGTTGCGGCGGAGGCGCCCATCGTGACCATGCGGCTGGCGCGGCTCAAAGGCCGGTTGGTGGAGGACGTGTTGAAGGACCGCGCGGCCGGCGTGCCGGGCTGGACGCTGCGCCGGGAGTATCGTTCTAGCTACCGTGCGACGCCGGCGGACACCGAAAAGGTCGTCGCGGGCGAGTGGGTGGGGAAGTGGGAACAGGGGGCTTCATCCGAGGTGGTGCCGGTATCGGTGGAGGCGGGCCTGGCCAAGGATCTGCGCATCGGGTTGGGCGACGAGCTGGAGTGGGATGTGCAGGGCGTGGCGGTGCGCACGCGGGTGGCGAGTTTGCGCGAGGTCGAGTGGCGGCGGATGGCGCCAAATTTCTTCGTGTTGTTTCCGCCCGGGGTGCTGGAGGGCGCGCCGAAATTCCACGTCATGGCCGCGCGGGCGGCGGACGCGGGCGTGAACGCGCGGGTGCAGCGGGGGGTGGCGACGGCGTTTCCCAACGTCTCCATTCTCGATCTCGGGCTGGTTATCGACTCGCTGGACACAGTTTTTGGCAAAGCCGAGCTGGCGGTGCGTTTCATCGCGCTCTTTACCCTCGCTACCGGGGTGGTGGTGCTGGCCGGCACGCTGGCGGCGGGGCGGGATCAGCGCGTGCGCGAGGCGGTGCTCCTGCGCACGCTGGGCGCGAGCGCGGCGCAGGTGCGAACGGCGCTGGTGGTGGAGTTGGTCGCGCTGGGCTTGATGGCAGGGGTGACCGGCGCGGTCCTGGCGCTAGGCGGTGGCGGGGCGGTGGCGGCGTGGGTTTTTGACGCCCCGCCGACCCTGCCGTGGGGACCGCTGGCGGCCACGGTGGTGGGCGTGGTGGGGTTGATCGTCGGGGTCGGCCTGTTGACGCAGCGCGGGGTGGCGGGCCGGCCGCCACTGGAGGTCTTGAGGGCCGAGGGTTAAAGATAACGGCTGGCAGGGCGGGCTCGGGTCTGCTCGGCTCGGCGATATGAGCCGCAACGTCGTTACTTTCCATTATACCCTGCGCGATTCGGACGGACGCGTCCTTGATGCCTCGATCGGCGGGGAGCCTATTTCATTCCTAGAGGGCGGAGGGCAGATCGTGGAGGGCCTCGAGGAGGGTTTACGCGGGCTGGCGGCCGGCACGCGGGCGGAGATCGGGGTGCCGGCCGCCAATGCTTATGGTGAACGGGACGAGACGCAGGTCCAGCGCGTGCTCAAATCCCTTCTGCCCATCGAGGGCGAGGTGCAACCGGGCGACCAGTTCCGGGCGGGTGAGGACGCCTTTGCGCCTATTGTCACGGTGCGCGGGGTCGAGGGTGAGGAGTTGTTGCTCGACGCCAACCACCCGTTGGCCGGGGTGGATTTGAATTTCGAGATCGAGGTGCTCGCGGTGCGGGCGGCGACGGACGAAGAGTGTGCCCACGGCCATGCGCACGGGGCGGACGGCGCGGCCCCTAAAAAGGACTGTGGCGAGGGCTGCGGTTGCCACGGTAATTAAGCGCGTGTGATCGTATGAGCGGCGTGGTGCGCATCGCCGGGCAGGGCTTGGCGGGAACGCTGCTCGCGTGGGCGCTGGAACGAGCGGGGCGGGCGTTTGCGCTCTACGATCCGGGTCATGAATCGGCTGCATCCCGCGTGGGCGCTGGATTGGTCAGTCCGGTCACGGGGGAACGCTGGACCCTCGCGCCGGGCTGGGCGGAGCGGGCGGCGGGCGCGAAGGCGTTTTACCGGGAAATCGAGGCGGCGTGGGGCGTAGCCTTGATTACTGAGCTGCGGGTGCGGCGGATTTGGCGCGATGCGGCGGAGGGCCGCTTGGTGCGGACTAAGGTCGAGCGCGGCGAGCTGGCGCCTTGGGTGACGCCGACGGGGCTGGAGGCGGACGCGGCGTGGATCGAGGGGGCGTGGCGCGTGGACTTGCCGGCGCTCATCACGGCGGGGCGGGCGCGTTGGATGCGGGCGGGGTGCCTGCGAGAGGAGGCGCTGACGGCGGACGCGGCGGAGGCGGGAGCCGACCCAGTGATTTGGTGCACCGGAGCCGCAGAGACGCGGGTGGAAGCCCTGCGCGCGGTGGCGGGTGAGACTTTGGAGTTGGCGGTCGGCAGCGAGGCAGGGGATCTGCCGGCCGGGGTGGTGCGGCACGATGGCGTGTGGGTATTACCAGTCGGGGCGGGCCGAGCCTGGGCGGGGGCGAGTTTTATCCGTGAAGAAGGCGAGCGTTTGGCGCGGCGGGAGGCTTTGCGGCTAAGTGTCAGCCGGCAACTGGCCGACCGGGATTGGCGGGAGTTGGCGGTTTTGGCGGGTTGCCGCATGACCACTGCCGACCGCACGCCGGTGGCGGAATGGCTGGATGGGCGAGAAGGCCGTGAAGGCGTTTTGAATGGTCTTGGCTCGAAGGGAGCGCTTTTGGGGCCTGGTTTGGCAGAAGTATGGGCAAAACTCCTTTCTCAAGGATGATCAGGTCGAAGGCTCGACGCCATCTGTCTATTTATTGCAACCAATATGCGTATATAGCCTTTTTTGGCACCCTGCTGCGGTTAGATTTTCGAATTTGGTGCGAGTTCCTCACACAGACGCCACGCAATCGTAACATTGGTCGTGTTTAATCGGGGTCGTATCTCCTCTTGGAGACATCCTAGACCTACCTACTAAACTCAGCCCTTCATTCACATGAAATACATCAAGTCCTGCGCGGCCGCTCTGCTCGCGCTCGCCGCGGTCCAAGCCGCTTCTGCCGCCACCATCACCGTGCGTCTGACCGGTTCCTCCGCCTACCGCTCTGCCACCATCACCCAGATCAACCTTCTTTTCAATTCCACCAATCTGGATCGCGCCCAGTCGAATGCGACTTTGACCAGCGCCAACTACGTCACCTGGCGTTGTCAGCTCGCCGGCAACACCACCGATACCTACATCGTTCAATGCGCCTTCACCGGTTCGGTCGAGGGTATCCGCGACGTTTCCAACCAACAGAACCAGCGCTTCATTCCTGTCAGCATTTTCGCTGACACGACCGCTTCCGAAACCATTTCTTCCGGCGCTGGCGTGACGGTTAATTCCACCACTGGTCTCCTCGAGTCCACCTCGCCCGCTTATGAACTAGCTGTCCCTCAGATCGCGATGGCTGACAACGTTCAAGCTATCACCACCTACAGGACCAATTCGCTTACCGAAAATCGTGTGGGCGTTGTTCCTTTCGTTTTCGTCAGGGGTAACTTGACTGCCTCCCACCCGGGCAAGGCTGGATTTGACTCCATCACCAACATCACTTCTCAGCAGGCTAAAGTTCTCCTCACTGGTGGACTTCCTCTGTCCATGTTCACTGGCGCTACCGATAGCGCTGCGGTGAAGACCAAGATCTATGCAGTGGGTCGTAACCCGCTTTCCGGCACCCGCGTTGTTACCTTCGCTGAAACCGGCTTCGGCACCACCTCCACTGCTACCCAAGTCCAGCCCTCCTATTCGGGCAATAACATCACCTCAATCAACTACACGGACATTGACGGTGTTGGAGCTTTCGGCGCGGGTGATGATGGTTACATCAGCGGTGGCACCCTCGCTACCGACTTGGGCAAAACTGTTACCGATCTCAACGGTTCCGGCAACAACATCGACCCTGGCCTTGCTTTCGGCCTCATCGGCTACGTTTCGGCTAACGATGCCGGTAACGTGATTAAGTCCACTGATGGTGGTGTCGCTAACGTCCTCGCCTACAACGGTCAGAGCCTGGCAGTTACCAAGGTTGGATCCACCGTCACTTGGGATTTCACTGCTATCAAGCAGGGTAAATACACCCTCTGGTCCTATGAGTATCTGAGCTACCTGCCCTCCCTGAGCGGAGCCCAGTTGACCTTCGCGACCACCTTGCGCGACAACTTGATCAGCAACGTCTCCGAGCCCGCCGGCATCAAGCTGGCTGATCTCACCGCCACCGGTATTCAACGCGCTTACGAGGGTGCGGTCGTTACTAAGTAAAGTATTCTGCTAATAAAACTCTATGGCACAACAAGGGAGACGCTTACCGCGTCTCCCTTATTGCCTGAACTAACATGAAAAATATTTTCAAAGCATCTTTGGTCGCTCTCACTGCGGCCTCTGCCGCCATCGCGGCTACCACCACCGATACTTTCAACAGCGGTGATGTGTTGGTTGGCTTTTACTCCGACACCGGCACCGGCGGCACCAGCAAGATGAATCTGATGGTCAACCTTGGTTCCTATACCAATTTCGACAACAAAGATGGTGCCACCACCAACTTCAGCTCCAGTATCGTTAGCGATCTGGTGGCTACCTATGGTTCTAGCTGGAATACCCGCACGGATATCTCTTGGTCCGTAGCTGGCTTCATTTTTCCTACCAAGGATGGTTTACCGCGTAACACCGTGTTTGCTACCAGCCCTCGCGCCAACGTTTCGGATGCTCCTATCGCGATTGCATCCAATACAGATTCCTTCTTAAGCGCTAATGCTCGGACTCCGATTGCGGGCATCGCCACGGCATTCAATAATGTCGAGACGACTGCGAACAGCACGCTGAACGTTTTGGTTTCAGATGCTAGCGGTGGTATTAATAACAACGTTTCTGCCAATTCTTTCCGCACCAAGTTGGCTGCTAACGCTCCTCAGTTCGGTTATCTCAACACGAACGACACCAATGGCTCCAACGTCTCCGACTTCTACGCTGTGCTTCCCACGGATGGAACCGCTCCTTCCGGCACTGCCGCTACAAGTGGTTACACTCTTGGTTCAAACCTGTTGGGTTATTTCACGCTTGATGCAAACGGACTGAGCTTCACCTCGACCGCCGCCATCCCCGAACCTTCCACCGCGGCCGCTTTAGCTGGTATTGTGGTTCTTGGTTGCGTGGTTTCTCGTCGCCGTCAAGTTCGCGTTGCCTAATATAAAGGTCAGCTAAATTATATAGAGGGCTCC
>Ga0114963_10001091_pt1 | contig 18716 bp, 19 predicted proteins | sample C_131016_EF_Meta_FD_87019 | JGI IMG/M metagenome (GOLD analysis project Ga0114963, IMG submission 87019) | Freshwater microbial communities from Lake Croche, Canada to study carbon cycling - C_131016_EF_MetaG | ecosystem: Environmental > Aquatic > Freshwater > Lake | place: Lake Croche, Canada...
AACAATACAATTTCATAAAACAAAAGAGCAAATAAAAAAAAGAGAAATAATTAAGAAACAAATAGAAGAAAAGATATTAGTTTCTATTAAAAAGAAAATATTTGAACAATATATTAAAAATGAATTAGATAGAATAACATTAAAAATAATTAATAACAGTGAATCAAAAATAAAGAGAGAAAAATATTTATTTAATACAATACAAATAGCAATTAGATTGCAAATGAAGATCGAAGAATTTGAGAAAACATATATAATTGGGAAACATAATTTTTTTAATAATACAAAAATATCAAAATTAGAAATTATAGAAATAAAAAATAGGATTTATGATAAATTAAAAGAGATATTTCCAGATTGTTCAATACAAATAGATCCATTAAAAACATATATTTTAATAGATTGGAATTGAATTTACTAATATATAGGGGCTGTTTAATTTTTTTTATAAAAAAGATATTAAAAAGTTGAAATTTCAAACTAATTGAAAGTATCAATACAAAACCCCTCTATATCATCTACTACAACCATAGTAATAATTTATCATTGTTCTACAAAATGGAAATCCCTGACCGGGAGAATTTGCTTTCCGAAGTGAGAGTATCAGATGACGCATTAGTAGCATCTGTTCAGGCTTTACAATCCCAACTGCACAATGCAATGTATGCCAAATACAGATTCCCCTTTACTCGTTCCATACAGGGACTTGGTTCTCTAAGTGTACGTACAAGAGATATAGCGAAAGTTAGGCGCTATATTGCAGTTCTGAAACCGAAACCCTTGGTTGGAGAAATAGAGATTGCGGTTTCATTTGACGAAGAAGAATGGAACACATTTTTTACCCGAGTACTCGACATACTCACGAAGCACGATAATGACATTCTTCGGTCGTATGTGGTAGAGAACCAGGAGAAATTGCTTTACGAAGCGGGAGTATCAGATGACGCCCCATTAGTAGCATATGCTAGAGAAGACTCGATAACGCTTTTTACCCGAGTACTTGAAATACTCACGAATCCCGACCATGTATTCGTTCCGTATATGGCAGATGACGTACCCGACCATGTATTCGTTCCGTATATGGCAGATGAAGCATCTGATCTGGCTTTAAACCCAGTTAGCAATGCAAAGTATGCCAAAGACAGATTCCCCTTTACTCGTTCCATACAGGGACTTGGTTCTCTAAGTGTACAGACAAGAGATATAGCGAAAGTTAGTCGCTATATTGCAGTTCTGAATCCGAAACCATGGGTTGGAGAAATAGAGATTGCGGTTTCATTTGACGGAGAAGACTGGAACACGTTTTTTACCCGAGTACTTGACATACTCACGAAGCACGATAATGATATTCTTCGGTCGTATGTGGTAGAGAACCGGGAGAAATTGCTTTACGAAGCGGGAGTATCAAATGACGCCCCATTAGTAGCATCTGTTCCGGCTCCAACCTCAGTCAGGAAGCAGTTTCGGCACCAGATCTGGGACAAAATGGCCGAGTTAATATCTATCATTAATGAACTTGCGGCCGTACGTCGCAGATTAGGGACACAATGCCATACGTGACAGCTTAAAGGAGTTATTTACTCTAGATTTTAACACCATAATTGTTTTAATTTATTTTTCAGATTATTGTAAAAATAATAATTTAACAGAAATAAAAAAAAATTGAAATACCAAACTAACTGAAAGTCCCAAAACAAAAACCCTGTATATCATCTGCTACTATAGCCATAGTAGTAATTGCCTTCTTTTTCATCAACCAGAATGTCCAAGTTTCAGTTTATCGCTACTCTTGTACTGGGCCTTTTGATCGCCACGATGTCGGTATACAGCTTGGTATATATGGCGATCATCCAGCCGATTTACTATCCCGAGAACATCGATGGCGAGGCACTTGCCATGCTCTGGATATTTATACTCGTTGGCATTCCCTATGGAATAGCCAGCTTGTTCAATATCTATGGGCAAGAGCTATTGAACAGGGAAGCTCCTGCGAGCAAATAACACAATGTTAGCTCTGAAGTAACAGAGAATCATTGAACAATATATATATTTCATATATATTATTTAATGATTATTTTACTGTTTAATTTGTTTATTTATATCTTTTGCAAAAAAAAAAATAAGATAAAAGATTGAAATCTAAAAATATTGTTTATTGCAAAATTAAATTATAATATATTGATAATGGTTAATTATGATAAACTAGATGATTTTGAATGGTTATTTTTAGATTATTGTAAAAGTGGTAATCTAGAAGGAATAAAAAGTATAGAACAATATACAGAATTTTATACATATGCACAAGGTTTTGAAATAGTATGTGGAAATAATAATTTAGAAATAGCAAAATGGTTATTAATATTAGAAAAAAAACAAGGAATAAATTATAATAAAACTGGGGTATTTATTAATGCATGCACATCTGGTAATTTAGAAACAGCAAAATGGCTATATTCATTAGATGATAAACCAGATATACATTTTAACAATGAAATATTATTTATAACTACATGTATATGTGGAAATTTAGATGTTGTAAAATGGTTATTATCTTTAGAAGACAAACCGGATATACATATTATGAATGATTATGCATTTAGAGCAATATGTAATATAGCACAATTTTGTTTAGAAATTCATATAAAAGTAATTGAATATTTAGTTACAATATCTGATGATTATCAAGTAATAATAGAAGATGGAAAAATAAAAAGTTGGAAAGTACAAAATAAATTACAGTTTTTATTAGAAAATAAGGATTATGATAAAATAATAGAAAAATTAAAAATTCCAATAAAAGCTATTAAAATAAGTGAAGATAATAAATGTAGTATTTGTTATGAAAATAATTATAATTTTTTAACATCATGTAATCACACCTTTTGTGAAGAATGTTTTATGATATGGTATATAGAGTATAATAATAAAGAATGTAGTTTTTGCAAGCAAAAGATTGAAATAGAAAACTGTTGTGTAATTCAAAATTAATTTATAACAATATATTACAATGCCAATGAGAATATTTAATTACGGTAATGTTGATGACTTTCAATGGTTATTTAATGATTATATAAGTAATGGTAATTTAGAAGGTATAAAAAGAATATTACCATATACAGAATTAAGTGGAATAAAAAATAAATGTTTTATAGATGCATGTTGGTTTGGAAGATTAGAAATGGCACAAATAATATATGCAACAAATAAACCAAATATTAAATATTTTTTTTGTTCCAGAGAATATAATACATATGGTAATGCTTTAAAAAAGGCTTCAGAATATGGACATTTAGAAATAGTAAAATGGTTATTAACATTAAAAGAAAGTGCTACATGTAAAGATTATTTTGATGCATTTAAATATGCATGTTATAATGACCATTTAGAAATAGCAAAAATATTATATAATGAAGATGATAATTTAGATATAAATTATATTAGTCATAACGAACATATTTTTGAGGGAGTATGTAGATGTGGAAATTTAGAAATAGCAAAATGGTTGCATTCATTTGGTGATAAAATTAATATAGATTATAAAGAAGCATTTAAAAGCGCAGGTAAAAGTGGTGAAATAGAAATAATAAAATGGGTATATTCTTTAAATAATAATTATGATATACATGATATAAGTTATACTATTTTTCATGAAGCATTACTATATGGAGATTTAGATATAGCAAAATGGATACATTCATTAGATAATAAATTAGACATAAGAAAAGAAGATGATTTTATGTTTAAAAAATTTGCAAAATCGAACGGTGATATCTTATCACATTTTGGTTGCAATCAAATAGAAACATTAAAATATTTAAATTCATTATGTAGTGAATATGAAATAGAAATAGAAGGATATAATATAAAAAGTTTTAATATAAAGAAACAATAAATTTTATTTATTTTAGAAATAAATATTTAATAAAAAGAATGAAATTGATGATTATTAAAAGCTATATGTGGATTATTGATATAAAATGCAATTTAAGGGAATCAAATAAATAATACAACAATGATTATAATTAGGATGTGATACTAAAAATTTAGAAATTATTATTTTGCTGTTTAAATTGGATCAATAAATATATTAAAGATAAAAGAAGAATATTTAATAAAAGAGAAAAAGAATTTTTAATAGAAATAAAAGTCTTCGATAAAGGTGGTCGACTGAAAAAATGTACGGTAGTATAATTAAATCACGATGTATAATAAATAAAGAAGTAATAATACATTTTGTATTGAATGAGTTTATGATGTGGTGTATATTAGACAGAATAAAAAAGAATGTAGTTATTATCAACAAAAAAAATGAAATAGATAAATGATAATTAATAAAAATATTGAATATATATTGAATATAAGTTTTTTTGTTATCTAAAGTAAAAAAATAATAATAAATTCAATATATATGGATGAAAAACGTATAGATATATTATTAATAACTATAAAAATATCATGGTATTATTACTCAATAAAAAATATAAGTAAATATAATAAAGATAGTATAGAAATAAATAATTCTAAAAATAGATTATATGAAAAATTTCAAAATAGTAAGGAAAAACTAAAGAAACTACTTATAAAATATGAAACAGAATATAATGTTAAATTTAATAATGAGAATAAAATATTAAAAATAAGGGAATATATATCAATAGCAAAAGAACTAGACCAAAAATATGATATAGAAATAATAGAAAATAAAATAGAAGAAAGTATTGAAATAAAAAAAGAATATGAAGATAATATAATTTATATTTAATTTATAAAAGATTGAAATAATAAATTATTGATCAATAGATAAAGAAATTATATAATATATAAATGAAAGGATATTTTATTTGTGGATATGAAGAAAATAATAAAGGAGTTTTTAAACTAGATCCGTTAACATATAAATATAAAACAGGAGAAATATATGAAAATAAAATAACATTTTATGAAAATTTATATGATTGTAATAAATTAGGACTTTATGGTAATAGATATTTTATAATTGATACATTAGGAGAAGTAATACATGATATAGATAATTATTCATCAACAACAAATAAATTTAAGATTATTGAACAAATTGAAACAATGATTATGCAAATGCATTATAGTGATAAGTATTTTAATGATCATAGATTTTTAAAACCAAAAGAAGGAGAAAATGTAATGAATTCAGGGGATATATTTCACTATAAAAATGGAATAGTACATAGTGATGGTGGACTTCCTGCTATAATTAGAAAAAATGGATCTGAAGAATATATAGTAAATGGAAAACATAATAGAGAAGGAGATTTACCTGCAAAAATATTTTATAAAGGTGATAAGTGTATATATAAAGCATGGTATACAAATGGCTTATATAATAGAGAAAATAGACTACCAGCTATTATAGTATATAATAAAGATGGTAATATTATTGAAGAACATTATTATGTTAATGGTAAAAAACACAGAGAAGATAAATTACCAGCGATTATAAAATGGAACAATGAAGGGAATGTAATTGAAGAGGAATATTTTATTGATGGAATTTATAATAGAGATAATAATTTACCAGCTTATATAAAATATGATAGTGACGGAAATATAATTGCATATAATTATTATGATCAAGGGAAATGTTATAAATATATGGAGACTTATGCGAATCAAAAAATTATATATTGTGAAAAAAATGAGGAAGGTAATATGGTTGTACATAGAGAAGAAGGTTTACCAGCTGTAATTGAAAAGAATGGATCAAAAGAATATATAGTTAAAGGATTTAAACATAGAGAAGGAGATTTACCTGCAATAATTAAATGTAATGATGGTAAGGTTATTGAAGAACATTATTATAAAAATAATAAATTAAATAGAGATAATGGATTACCTGCTATTATAATTTACGATAAAGATGGAATTATTATTGAAAAAAGATTTTTTATTAATGGTGTTGAACAATAAAAAATTGAAATAAAAATTTTTATTCATTAATAATATAATAATTATTAATGAATAATATGATAATATATAAAGTTATTATTATAACAATAACAATGGATCCGAATGTTGAAGATTTTATATCAACTTGTGATATATTTACTAACAGGGAAAAAGCATTATCATATGCATATTCAAAAGCAGTAGAATATACTAAAAATTATATTGATGATGATAATAATGATTATAATGATAATGTTGAATATAATAATAAATATAGTAAAAAACACAAAAAAATAATAAGGAAAGTAGTATATTCGAATGATGGAAATTATGTTTTTGGTATTAGTGATGACAGGAGATGGGCAAATTACGAGATAATAATTAAAGAAGACAAAATTGATTTTGAATCAGATTCAATATTAACTATACATATAGGTACCAACACACATGAAACTAAACGAGATAAAAAAGAGAGAAAAGAGAGAGAAGAAAGAGAAAAATTAAATGAAATTAAAAAAGAATTAAATGAAGAGAAATATAACACTTTAACTTTTTCGTAATAAAAAAGAAATTAAAATTTAATTTATAAATTTAAATAGTTCTATTATACTGTTTATTCAAAATTTTATAAAAAAATTTTGAATAAATATTGTCTATATAAAAGAATTATATAATAATAAAAAGTATATATATGAAAGTTTATAAAGTAATTATTATACAAATATCAATAGGAATGCAAATTGAAGGATTTAATACAGAATGTAAAATATTTACTAATATAAAAAATGCATTATTATATGCACATTATAAAGCAATAAAATATAATGATAATAAAGAAGTAATATTTTCATATAGTGGTAATTATATTTTTAATATTCATATAGAATATGGATGGGCCGAATATGAGATAAAAATAGAAGAAGATAATCTTGATTTAGAATCTGAATCTATATTAACTATTTTTATTGAAGATAAATATCATAATGAAGAAGATTATTATAAAAATAATAGTTTTGAATTTGATATTAGTGATAATGAAAATATAGATGAAAAAAATATAGATGAAAAAAATATAGATGAAAAAAATATAGATGAAGAAAATAATTCATCAGATGATGAATCATCGGAATATAATATATTAGATAATGAAAATATAGATGAAACTGAAAATGAAAATAATATATTAAATAATACTATAGATAATGAAAACAATGATATAGAATTAACATCAAGAGAATCAAAAACCTTATTATATTTTAATAAATTAAAAATATTAGATAATAATATTTTAACAAAATTTAAGATTGGAGATAAAATATTTCATAAGATTTTTGGAAAACCTGAATTAAAATACAGTAGAAAATATAGAGGTAAAATTATAGAAATAAGAAAAGATGAGAATGATGAAGATAATGACACTAAATATAAATATTTATATATATCTGATTATAAATATGTAGAAATAGCAGATGAAAATGAATTTGAAAAAATTGAATAATATATTTATTAGCATAATAAAATAAAATAAATTAACTATTTATCTCTATAAAATGAAAATTTATAAAGTAATAATAAAAGAAAATAATGATGATATATCTAGGATTAATATAGTAATTTTTTCTGATGAAAAAAAGCATTAGATGTTGCATATGAAAATGCAAAATCTTATAAGGAAGAAAATTATATAAAAAAATATATTAAATATAATAAAGAAGGATATTATATATTTGACAAAAAAAATAAATTTGGTTGTCCTATATATGCAATAAAAGTAAAATATGATAATATTAATTTAGATTCAGATATTATTTTAGATATATATGAAGATGATAGTATTGATTATAATAGAGACGATATTATAAGTGAAGAATATAAAAATGAAAATATAAATCCAATAGAAACAAAAAATTCTATATATTTTAGAACCTTAGATAACAATAAATTAAAAAACTCATATAAATTTCATATTGGAGATAAAATTATGCATAATAGATATGGACATCCAAAATTATGTGGTAGTGCAAAATATAGAGGTAAAATAATAGAAATTAAAGAAGATAAAGGTAACGTAAAATATTTATATATGTCTGATGATAATTATTTAGAAGTAGCAAATGAAATTGATTTTGATGAAATTGAATAATATGTTATTAAAAATTCAAATTAAATGATAAAATTAATTTGAAAAAAAATAATTATTTTGCTGTTTAATTATGATTATGAATGAATTTGAATAAATAGATAAAATGTAAATATCATTAAATGATTGGGATAACAACTAGTAGCATCAAACTTGATATTCTTGATATTTCTTGATAATTTTATATAGTTTTTAATTATTTTTTTATATTTCCTTAATCCATTCATTTTTGCTACAAATATTCATTATTTGTAATAAATCATGTAATCATTATTATAGTCTACCATGTTTCTAAAGAATTTTATTAAATATGAAATAGATAATTGTGCACATTGTAGACAAAAAATAGATACAAATGAATGTTATTATTTTTAATAAATAATAAAATTTGAAATATAAAGTAATAATAATTATTAAAACATTTATTGGAAATAGATAAAAAATGACTGATCCAATAGATAGAGATAATGATATTAAAGACTCTATATGGATTCCATTTTTAGGTAAATTAACACATCATGAGAGGGTAATGTCAAATATGATAATTGGGAAGATTTTAAAGATAATAAATATTGATATTTCCGATGAATATAAACCATCAAAATTATTTATATTTGGAGAATTAAATTATTTAGAATCATTTAAGAAATTATTATACCCTGACTACAAATATGAAATTAAACAAGACAAAAATAAGCAAACTAAAGTATCATCAGCATATACAATAAGAAGAGAGAATGAAATAAAAAAAATAAATGAAAATATAACAATGATAAAAGAACTTCAAAAAAGTAGAAATTACAATACTTTATTAAATGCAATATTATCAACAAAATATTTAGAATGTATAATAGTTATATTTATAATTATATTAAGACAATTAAAAATTTATCATGATAAACTATCAAAAAGAGAGATATATGAATTAATTATAGGTATTAATAAATTTTCTGATTATTACAAAAGAAAAGAAAACACTATATCAACAGTATTAAATACATCAAAATTAGATAATGTTTCGTTAACAGCAATAACAGATATGGAAAAAGAATTAAATGAGTTATTTGAAGTTTTTCCATACAATGCAATAGAAGTATTTGTTAATTATCCTGATTTACAATTTGATACACAATTTGATAAAATAATTCCGTATGAAACATTACAAATGAAAGATACACAAGAGAAAGTTATAAGAGGGGTGCTTGATAATATTAATAATGGATTTTTAATATATGATAGATCGCCAGTTGGATCAGGGAAAACTACAATAGCAGCTATAGGAATACCAATATTATTAAAATATTTACCAACAGATAAAAAAAGTAGAGAAAAAAGAATATTAGTATATAATTGTTCGAATTATGTAGTAATGAAAAATGTAGGAAGATTAGCGATTGGGTCAGGATTAGGAGTTGGATTAGCAATAAAAACTGGAGAAAACAGATTTCATATAGAATATCATAAGACGGTTAAAACAGGATCGGCACCATGTACCTTAATAATAGCAACAACAAATGAAGTAGTTGAATTAATAAAGAAAGAAAATGAAGGCAATAAATATATATTTTATACAGATGAAATAACAAGTAATGTATCAGAAAATTTGTATAAATTGCGAGATCCTGATAAGTTTGAGATATTTGCATCAGCATCTTTGCCGGAAATAAGGAGAGTTAAAATTATTACTGACAATTATAGTAAGAAATATCCTAAAGCAAATATAATAGAGATAACATCAGTAAGTATAAAAATTGGATGTAATGTAAAACAATATGATGGAAGCGATTATTGTCCACATTTAGGATGTGAAACTTCTGAAGATATAAAAAGGATAATTGATATAGTAAAAGAAAATCCATTTGTAAGAAGAATGTATGAACATAAAACCCTATTTGGATTACATGAATTAATGAATAAGAATGGAATAAAAGAAATACCATCATTTGACATTTTTATAAAATCAACAAGAATAAATATGAATGATATAATAAATTTTGCAATGGAATTACTTGAAATATTATCAAAACAGAGTAATGATGTTATAAAAGAGATATGTAAATATGAAAATAAAGAAGATAATAGTAATTATAATTTAGAAATAATAAATAAATTTTCGGATACAACAGAGGAGATATATTTTATACCTGTAGATGATCCTGTATCACAAGCAAAAACAGATTTTTCAAAACTATTAGACCATATTAAAGGTGAATTACATAAATTATATCCCGATGTTACAAATACAAATCATTATTTACCTATGATGGTAAATGATTATTTTTCAGAAATAGATGAAATAGAGAAGGAAAATAAAAAAAAAAGAGATATTGATGATACAATAAATGAAGAGATTGTAATAGAGAAAATTGAAGAACCAAAATTTAAATTTCCTGAATATTTACAAATAGGAACAAGAGAAAATTACAAACATTATAATTTAGATTGTAATATAAAGAATTTTAAAAGAATAATTGATTTTACTAATAGTCATGAATCAAATGAATCTCTATTTGATTTTAATTTAATTACTAGTGTAGATAATGAAATTATGATGTTATTATTTTGTGGAATAGGAGTGTATAGTTCGAAAATTAAAAGTTTTAGATACAAAAATTATATAATGGAATTAGCAAATGAAGGAAGATTATCATATTTATATACTGATTTAGAATTATCATACGGATTAAATATACCTGTTACAACAGTTATTATTCCTGAAAAATCTGCAGAAAATAAAAGTATCTGTTATATCTTTCAAACTATGGGAAGAGTTGGAAGAGAGGGAAAAAGTGTCAAGGCATCAGCATTTGTTTCTAATACACAAATAAAAGATTTTATGAGATATATGAAAAATCCGGATTTAGATGAGTTTAATAAAGAGGTTGTTGAAATGGTAAAATCTCTTACTGTATAGAAATTGTTTGGTTTGATTTATTTTTTTGATAATAAATTTATTAAATCATCTGGTACTATTTGTTTATTTATATCACTTGTATAAATTGTAATATTATAACCAATTATATTAGCTGATAAAACAGTAGGATCATCTTGTGGTTTAATATAAAAACCTGTTAAATATTTTATTGATATTTCTGCATTATTTAAATCAGATACTATAGGAGAATAATAGTACTGATATTTAAAAGGAGTAATAATATTATTATTATAAGAAAGCAATAAAAATGGTGTATTTGTTTCTGTTATAAACCAAGTATTATCATTTAATCCTATAGTACTTAAAGCATTTATATTTGTCCAGTTTCCTCCATCTTCTGATAAGCAATTTGTAATAGTGCAATTAATATTATTCGGTCCAATTATTTGATTGCTAGTTCCATTTATTGTATAACAATTTATACTAGTAATACCAACTGCATTTGGCCCAAAAATACTTCCTGCATCTGAATCTAATGTACCTAAACTATAACAATATGATGCAGAACAAATAACAGTGTTTGTATCATTAACAGTAGCTGCATACGATCCGAAAATACCACCTGCATTATTTCCAATATTACCATAACTATAACATGATGTAGCTTCACAAGAAAAACAATGAGTACCAAAAATACCACCTGCATTAGTTCCGATATCTCCAATAGAATAACAATTTGTTGCAATAGACCAACCTGCATTGGGGGCAAAAATACCTCCAGCATTTTGACCAATACTACCTGTTGAAAAACAGTTTGTTGTAATACATCCGGGATAAGATGAATAACCAAATATACCACCATTTGTATCTCCTATATTACCTAATGAAAAGCAAAAATTAGCAATAGATTTTGAATTATATGGAACGTCATTACACCATTGTCCAAATATACCACCATTATTTGTATCACCAATACCACCTATATTACCAGTTGAATAACAAAAATTTGCTATGCATGTACCAGTTCCGGTAATATTATTACAATATGATCCAAATATTCCACCACTTCCCCAACTGCCTCCAGATGTTATAAATCCAGTTGAATAACAAAAATTGGCAGTACATGTTTTATCAATTGAAGAATATGATCTAATACCAAAAATCCCCCCACTTGATGATATTATTCCAGTTGAATAGCAATAATTTGCGGTACAATCTCTAGATAATGCACCAAAAATACCACCACTTCTATCAGAAATATTACCTGTTGAAAAACAATTATTTGCGATACAATTAGTACAATATGCACCAATTATACCACCACATCTACTAGATAAATCAAAATTAGATGAGCAATTTTTAACGGTACAATTATATGAATTTGATTGTATAATAGAACCAGCATCCCCAATCAAACTTCCTGAACCAGAATTTGATACTATTATATTTTGTACTATAATATTTGTATAATATAAATTAGTAGATTGTATTAAACCAGGATAATTTGTTGCAGATATAGATATTGTATTATTTTGACCATCAAAAGTTAAATTTTTGGATTCAATTATAATATAATTAGTATTAGTATCAATTGGTTGTGAAAAATCTAAAGTAACAATTAATTGAGTATCTGATGTATTTACAATTGATATTGGAAATGATGTATATGTATCAGATCCTACTATATATTGAGTTCCATCAAATGATAATGTTATATCATTATAAATATTTATTATTGACATATATATTTATAAATTAAAATATTAAAATTAGTATTTTTTTGTTATTAATTTGATAATTATTAAATAATCCATTTAGAAACATCAAGACCTTTTGTAGCTAGTTTTAATAAAATTCTATTATTAAGTACTTCAGTTGAATTAATATCCATAGATATTACATTTATATTATAACCAAAAATAGAAGTTGGATCTATTATATTAGAATTTTCTTGAGAAATATTATAGTATCCTGATATTATATTACAAGTTATCGTATTATTACTTTTTAAAATATTTAATATTGGATTATAAACATAAAATATTTTATTAATTGGAGATATAAATACATTATTATTAAATGAAGATAATAAAAATGGGGTATTAGGAGAAATAGATAACCAATATGAATTATCTATTCCAATAGTATTATTTGCATTTGAATCATTCCAATTTTGTCCATTTTCAGCAATACAATTTATAATTGTCACATCAGAAACCAATCCTACAATATTATTATAAGTTCCAGATGGGGCATAACAATTTGCACAATATGCTTGAGTTGCATTACTACCAAAAATACTTCCACCAGAATCTGTTATTTCTCCTATATTATAACAGTAACTAGTAACACAATTTTCACTATTTCCACCTATAATACCACCAGCATTAATATCAATAGAACCTATACTATAACAGGAGATAGCATAACATTGATCGGAAGAGGAACCGAAAATACCTCCCCCATTATTTGAAATAGATCCTATTGAATAGCAATTTGTAGCGGTCATATTTGTAGGATTTGTACCATAACACCATGAATCAAAAATACCACCACAACCCTGCCCTATATTTCCGATTGAATAACAATTTATTGCAGTACATGATGATAATGCATTATTTCCAAAAATACCACCATTTGTTCCTATATCATCTCCATAAATATTTCCAATTGAGAAACTATTTTGCACAATACATTGAGAATTTATTGCGGACTGATTACAATTAGAACTAAAAATACCTCCATTATAATAGTTTGATTGTGAACCTATATTACTCATATTAAAACAATTATTAGCAGTACATATAGATGATGTAGAATTTACATTTGCATTATAACTAAATATCCCCCCATTTCTTGAACCTATTGTCATATCTCCAATATAATAGCAAAAATTTGCAGTTGCAGTACAATTTATTGAAGTAGAATTAGTTCTTGCTCCAAATATACCTCCTGAAAAATCATGCATATATCCTAAGGAATAACATGAATTTGCAATACAATGACAATTTGTTGATCTTAAATTACAACCAGATCCAAATATTCCCCCACTATCTAAATACATTTGTCCAGTTGAATAACAATTATTTGCTGTACATGTATTATTTAGTGAATTATAATTACATTGTTGACCAAAAATACCTCCTGCTAAAATCATTATAGGACCAGATGAATAACAATTATTAGCAGTACAATTTTCTGATCTATGGCCAAAAATACCTCCTCCTGAATTATACCCAGATGAATGACAATTAATAGCAATACAATTATTACAACCACTTCCAAATATTCCCCCTCCAGAAATTGGTATTATTCCATCAGAAGAACAATTAATAGCTGTACAATTATAAAATCCTAATCCAACAAACCATCCAGACCCTGTAGTACCATTTAAATTATATAATGAAGATGTAGAATGTATTTTCATATTTTGTATAATAATATTTGTATAAATTGTATTATTTTGAAATAGTCCTCTATATCTGTTTATTATAGTATTATCTGTTGATATATTAATAATAGTATTGTTACCATCAAATATCATATTATCTGATCCTATAACAATATAATTATTTCTATTTGTAATGGATCCTGTAAATGATAATGTTATAGTTATAATTGAATCAGAATCATTACATACAGTTATTGGACCAATACCAAGAGATCCACCAGAATCTTGATAAAAATTTGTTCCATTAAATGATAATTCTCCATTTGTATTATAAGTAATTGTTGTCATATATTATTACATTATAGTAAAAATAAAAATTGAATTTTAAAATATAATGTTGTTCTTATTAATATGTTGATTACTTAAAATCTCCTAAATATGGAGCCTGAAAACCAGTTTACAGCAATTGTATCAATTGAACGAAATGGAATATCACATGGTAGTAATATTAAAAAATTTTCAACAAAAGAGGAAGCAATTAAATATATTGAAGAACAATTTAAGCGATTAAAACAATTGCGGTTATATTGTTATCACTGGTTGTGTTATTTTACCAGATAAAAGTAGAGAGAATTATTTTGATAGAGATCCTGATAATAAAGATATTGGTACTGGACCAAAGTTTCCATCAGGATATAAAATAACTAGAGTATTTAGCTAGATTTTTTAGTACTTTTTACTTATTTATGAGATTAAAAAATATTAAAAGTCCAAATTAAGTAAAAAATTGAAAATTTGAACTAATTGTATTCCTCATTAAAAAACCCCTATATTAAACAATGCTTTAGGAGAACTAATAATTTTCTAAAAGCATTAAAATGTCATTTACATGCTATTGGTGTAGTGTTAATATAGTAACAGTTGACTTCACAATGTGTGAAGATTGTACCGAAGAAATAAACGCAGCCAAGAGATTTGAAGAGGAACAAATAAAAGGGAAATCAACGAGTTTTTCTGTCGAAGATGACCCCCCACGCGAATCTCCAGTAGAAGATGACACTTCTGTATATACAGAAGAGATAACAACTGCAGAAGAAGCAATAACTGGTGAAGAAGAGGAAGATGATGGGAAACGCAGAATTAGGTTTGCTCCGGCTATAACAGTTATATATTTTAGAAAAAGGTAGAAAAATTAATTTATTAAAATTAATTTTTTTGCTATTAAATACACTTAAAGAAATATATATTACTACTAATTACAAATACATTTAGTAGATGTTAGATTCTTTTAATAGTGAATACGTTGAAGTGGAAGAAAATTTAGTAAAAGCACAGAAACATTTAGCAAAATTAAAAGAATTGGTAAGTAAAACATGTCAACCGGTTTACGGATCAAAAGTATTGGTATACAACATTCCTGAATTATTAAATTTATCCAATTTAATTAGTTCAAGTTTAGATGCAAATGATCTTAAAAATAAAGCTTTAGATGTTAAAACACAAACAGAAAAAGAAATTTTTGAATACATATTAATGAGGAAAGATTTAGAAAAACTAAAAAATGATATTTTTAGAATAAATGGAGAATTTGGATTGGATTATATTTTATCTGAAATAGACATTTTATCATCGTATAAACAATCATTAACTACATTATTAAAAAGTTCAAAAGGAAAATCCGGGTTAGAATTAGTTGAAAATGTTTTTAAAAATTACAAAGAGGTTATAGTAACAGGAACAAATTTTGATTTTCCATATTTAAAAACATTTTCAGATGATGAAATTAGCAATGAAATAAAAAAAATATCAAAGAGATTAAATACTTTAGAAGATGAGAGAGATAAATTAAATGCAACAAAGAATATTAAAATTAGAATTTCAAAACATACAGCTGATTTATTAGGTTTATAAATTTTTATATTCTAGATATATTAATATTATCTAGGAAAGATCATCCTTATGTTATAAAATAACATAAAAAAGACTACTCAACATAAATAAATGCGTAATTTCTCTAAGACATTATTTATTCATTGTTTCCGTTTTAGAGAAAGTTCATTATTTTTATTAATGGAGCCATTTCGGGTCCATGTATCATATTTTTTTATTCAAAAAATCGTTTATTTTTGGGTAAAATCAGATTTTATTTATTATATATTTTAGATAATAACATTATATTATCTAGGAAAGATCATCCTTATGTTATTTTATAACATAAAAAAGACTACTCAAAATAAATCAATCTATTAAAGAACTTCTCTAAAACACTAATTTTTGTTCATTGTTTCAGTTTTAGAGATCCTTCATTTTTTAACCAACCTCATATTTTTTTATTCAAAACTGTTTATTTTGGGTAAAATCACTTTTTGTGCGCGGAATAATTAAAAGAACAACGTGAACAGAAATTACTTCCATCATTTTTATAAAGACTACATGCCCCCTCTTTTCTTGTTTGGATTCTATATAAATGCGCTGCAAATGTCATATCACATAGATCACATTTTTGATCTTGTTTACTTGTATAAAATACAGATTCATCTTTACACACAAAATTATAACAAGCTATAGATGCTTGAGTAGAAATAGGTAATTGTTCATCACCTGGTTGAATAGCTTTTAAAATAGCATCATTTGTAGAAATTGAATCTGTTAAACTAGTAATAACTTCAGATAAAATTTCTGAAGGCAATTTTGGCGATTTATCTGGTTTACTAATTTCATCTGGTAATATTTGTGATTCAATATCATATAATGGTTCATCACTTGGTGAAGTAGCCTCAAGAACAGTATCATAAAAATAAAACAAAGACTTAGCAGTCTTAATTGCATTTCCTAGAAGATCCATTAGATCTATTTTATAATATTTTAATAAATAAAGAATATTATAATATAATTGATATTCAATTTTTTTTACAAAAATCCCTTTTTATATTTCCCTATCCTTTTTTGTATGTCTAAATTTTTACTATGTGTTTTTATAAACTGTTCTGTGCAATCTTGACCAGCATATTTCATAATAGCATAACCACCTGGATGAATTTTCAAAAATTCAGTAACATCGTATACAATACCATGGAGTGAAATCCAACAATCATTTTCTTTATTATGTTTTTCAAGTTCAGAAAGAGAAATATATTGCATTTCTCTATTAATGTTATTTTTAATATGAATAATACAATTAATTTATTAATTCAATTTTTCTCTTTATTAAAACAATCTAATATAGGTTTACAAACATATAGATAGCTCAATACTGTTATAATACAATCAAATATCATTATTAAAACAGCAGTAATAATAAAACATAATAAAATAGAATTTGATATTATATTACTAAAATAAAAACCAATAAAAACGAATAATATAATTGGTATTATAAATCCTAAAAATCTTATTAAAAATTGTGGTATTATAAAAAATACTCCTGTTCTTCCAATATTAAATGTTAATTCATCATCTATTATGTATCCTAAATATATTAATAATGCAAATATTAAAATAGATATCAAATTTATAATTATAATAGCTAAATAGAAACTTAATATTATAACTATTGAATTATAATCATTTTTTATAATATTAATAGTAAAACTAAAAATAGTTATTGATATTATAAGATATAATATATATATTGACATATTAATTATTATGTTTTTATAAAATTTATTTTTATTAGATGTTTCATCTAAATTACTATATGTAGTATTAATTTCTATATTTGAATCTTGCATTTATTAGTATATGTATATGTATATTTATCTTATCTATTTTATTATCAATATTATTTAACTGTTTAATTTGGACTTTTAATATTAAACATTCCATATATCTTATCTTTTAAATAATTGAAATCAAAATACTTAAAAGTAAAATGTATTATAATACAATATATAAAAGAATGACTATTGAAGAATATAAAATACATAATAATGGAGATATCCAATTTATAGTAAAAATAGAAGATAATAGTATTTATATTTATAAAAATAATGAAGAAAGACAATTAATTCTATCTAAGAAACCACTACATATATTTATAGGAGAAAGTCCAAAAAATAAAATGACTGAATTTTCTGGAGGATATGGTGAAGAATTTAAAGGAAATACAATTCTATTGGAAAATGCGCAAGTTGATAATACAATTTATGAATACACTTATATTGGACATAAAATATTTACATTTTTAGCAAATAAAATAGAAAAATATGTATCGCCTGTAGGAAATAATTATGTACCTTATCCGTATGCAATTGATATAAATAATTTTACGGACGTGTTTTAATTAGACTTATTACTATTTTAATATATACTATTTTTATATTTAATTATACTTTTATTTATTTAAAAATATAAAAGTATAACTATCTACTTATAAATTATTTATGATA
>Ga0114963_10001093_pt1 | contig 18691 bp, 15 predicted proteins | sample C_131016_EF_Meta_FD_87019 | JGI IMG/M metagenome (GOLD analysis project Ga0114963, IMG submission 87019) | Freshwater microbial communities from Lake Croche, Canada to study carbon cycling - C_131016_EF_MetaG | ecosystem: Environmental > Aquatic > Freshwater > Lake | place: Lake Croche, Canada...
AAATCAAATCAAATCAAATCAAATCAAATCAAATCAAATCAAATCAAATCAAATCAAATCAAATCAAATCAAATCAAATCAAATCAAATCAAATCAAATCAACTTAATATAAAAAAAATATTAAATAATTCTATCAACAAAATCATTATTTTTTAATTCAGTATAATTTACCCTATTTTTTACAAATATTTGATATATTTTATTTGTTATCATGTCCATAGTTACATCAAATACAGAATTAATAATAGAATTATTATAATTTTTTCTATTAGCAATAAATACTATATTATTTTTTGTAATAAGGTTATCTAAATATTCAATAGATGAACTTATTTCGTCAACAAGTTTTTTTTCCAACGCTTTTTCTCCATGCCAACATTTAGCACTTAAAATATCTTCCATCTCTTGATCTGTTAATGATCTTCCTTTTTTAACCATTATTTTAAATATATCTAATGTTTCTATCATTCCTTCATTTGTTCTATCTATGTGTTGTTGCTCTAATGGCTCTCCTGTTGGAAATGTTCTTTTATATGGTCCAGTTGTTAATGTTTTTTCAATAATTCCAATTTTTTTTATTAATTCATAATAATTATACATAGAAGCAACAACACCAACTGAACCAATTGTTGAATATTCAGAACATATAATTTTATTACATGCACTCGCTAACATATATCCACCTGATGCACAAATATCATCAATTAGTGCTATAATTTGAAAACCTTCTTTACGCAAAAGAGTTAAATATGTATAAGCTAATTCAAATTGATATGCATAACCACCAGGTGATGATATTTTCAATAAAATTATTGTTGTTTTAGGATCAAATGTTTTTAAAACTATTTTTACAAATGACTCCAAATCACCAAATGGATCATCAATATCATTTGATATCTTTGAATATATTGATTTTTTTGCTTTTGATGATGCATTTAAATTATCAAAAGTATACATTATAAATATTTTTTTATCAATTGGTATTTGTCCTTCTCCAAGTTCTGTATATGTTTTTGTTTCATCTACAATAACTGAAGTGAGATCCTGGGTTTTAATATCTTTTTTTCTATATAAAAATGAACAACATTTTCTTGATTTTCTTTTTTTTTCCTTTTCTAATTTCTCTTTTTCTAATTTATCAATTACATCTTTTTTAATACCAAACATTAATTTCTTTTCATCCTTATCATTAAATGTATCTTTAATATTTTTTTTATTTTCTCTTTTAACTTTTTCAATAATTAATAATCTATTATATTTATCAATAGAATCATAATTTATGAAATCAAACTTTTCATCATGATCATATTTTTTATCAGATAAATATATACTACAACAAAATATACAACATGATAATACTAATAAAAGTATAATTATCGTGATAGATAAAAATGTAAAATATATAGCACTAGTAGCTGCATAATCACTAATGCTAATATTATTCATTATTATAGATATAAATAATTTATAATTTATAGGTATATTTTACTTTTAAATATTCAATTTTTTCCTAAGTTTTTTAACTTATTAATTGCTTCCAATGGAGAATTTATATCTTTTAATTTATAATATAAAATCATTGGTGGTTTTATTTTTATTTGTTTATATTTTAAAATAGCAACCAAAGTATGTGATATTACTCTTTTTGTATCATATGAAATCTCTTCTTTTGTTAATTCTCTATTTGTAATTAATTTAGATCTATCATAATCTGTAAGAAGAGGAATTATAGAATTTTTTAAGAAAAGTATATTAGAAAAAGTTACATCATTATGTAGAATTTTATTATCATGTAATAATTTTAAAGTAGTAAATATTTTAATATATAATTCTATTTGTTGTCTATTATTTAATTTTGTTGTTACGGTATCAAGATTCGAATAACCTCTTTCTAAAATAATATAATCATTATATAGGCCATAAAAAAGTACAAAATTTTCAGATAGTTTATTTAAAACAAAATTAGTTGTTATTTTATAAATATTTATTTCTTCGTCAGAAAATATACCAACTTTTTTTTTTATAGCAATACATTTTAAGTTTTTTATCCTGCATTTATATGCTATAGCAGTCAATCCTTCCCCCATTTTTTTTTCTTTTATTGTTATATTTATAATATTTTTTATAGCATAATTATATTTTTTTAATCTTAATTTTATTTCACTATTCATATATATTTAATTTTTAAAAATAATAAATATTAGAACCATTCAGGATTAAAAAAAGAAGTTTTTTCTACTAATGGTAACATATATACAGGTATATTAATTGGAATATTAACTTCTTTTGTCTGATTTATAATATTATATCCGTATAATCCAGTTTGTATATCATGACTAAGTTGTATATCTTTATAATATCCTATTAAAAATAGTAAAGGCATATTTCCATTATTAGAAAATGCTGTAATATTTGTTAAATCGTAAAAAAATTGATATCCAATAGGAACTGGATTGGCACAATTCGCATATGATGATAATAAAAATGGCATATTTCCACCAATTACAAACCAATTAGAATCAATATTATTATTAAATGTTATTAATGCATGATCATCTACCCAAGACCCATCTTCTGCTCCACTATATGTATCAATAGTGGGATTTATAGCATTTGAACCAATTAGCCTTGATCCTAATACATAACAATTATTTATTGTACAATTATCAGATTGAGAACCAAAAATACCTCCTGATTCTAATGAGTCTAATAAACCTAAACTATAACAGAAATTTGCATTGCTTTGTACACTTAAATCATAATATCCCGTTTGACTATTACCAAAAATTCCCCCTGAAAAACCGGTAATATTTCCAATTGAATAACAATATGTTGCAGAACAATATTCAGAAGATCCAAAAATTCCCCCAGCATTATTTCCTATACTACCTATAGAATAACAGAAATTTGCATTGCAATGAGAAGCTGAATGAAAAATACCACCAGATCCGTATCCTATATCACCAATTGAAAAACAATTATTTGCATTAGAATATTCTGCACCATCTCCAAAAATACCACCATTTGAACTCTGATTATTTCCATCTCCATTTATTTTTCCATATGATGCACAAAAATTTGCATTACATTCCTGTTTAGCACCTGCACCAAAAATGCCTCCATTTGAATTTGTATTATAGTAGCCAATTACCCCAATAGAATAACAATTTGTAGCATTACATGTAGAAATATTAGCTGAAATATTTGAATTTACTCCAAAAATACCACCTGAAGCACTAATTAAATTTCCAATTGAATAACAATTTATAGCATAACAATTAGAATTATCTGATGTATTATTAGATTCTGCTCCAAAAATACCTCCTGACCCATTTATTATATTACCTAACGAATAACAATTTTTTGCATAGCAATTAGCATATGTAGCAGTAAAATTATTATTTCCACCAAAAATACCTCCTGAACTATTTGTTATAATACCTGTTGAATAGCAATTATTTGCTGTACATATAGCATTAATCATGCTATTAGCACTATTATTACAATTAGCTCCAAATATTCCACCACTATTATCTTCTAAATTTCCAGTTGAATAACATTTATTTACTGTACAATTTGTTGCAGAATCTCCAAAAATTCCGCCACCATTTAGCGATACATGTCCTGTAGAAAAACAATTATTTGCTGTACAATTTAATGCAAGTTGACCAAAAATACCACCACAATTATTAGATATAACTCCATTAGTAGAACAATTATTAACTATTGTATTAAAAAAATAAGCTGAACATATCCATCCTCCACCAGCAGTTATTCTTGAAGAATCAGATATATTAAGGGAAATATTTTGTATAACAATACCATTATTATTAGTATCTGCATCAAAACAAAATAAACCAGGATAACTAAAAAAATCATTCGTACCAATATCAATATCAATTGTAGAATTTTGTCCATCAATTATAATATTGTCCATATTTATTACAATATAATTAAATATACCGGTTATAGGTGTAGTAAAATTTAGCAGAACTGTTAATGGCTCATTTAAAATTTGATTGCTTCTTTCAATTATTAGAAATCCATTATCTAAAGGTGTAGGATCATCATTTATAGTAAAATATTTACTATCAGTATTATTATCATAAATATAATTTATTGTGGTGTTTCCAGAAAGAGAAACTGTATTTCCCATATATATATATATAATAGATAAATCATAAATATTTTAAAAATAATTAGATTTAAAAAAATTTATAGAAACTGTTTAATTTAGACTATTAAATATTTTTCACAAATTAAAAAGATTTAGGATTCCAAATTAAATAGAAAAATAAACATCATCATTTATAATATCATTTTTTCCATTATTTATAGAACTAGTAGATTTGTCAATAATTTTATTAATGAATGTTTGTTTAACAAAATTTGGATCTGCAGATATGAATTTAGATGCAAAAAATGTTAAAAATGAAAATTCTGTTAGACCAATAAAAGTTAATACTATTAAACCACTTTTTAATACTTCTATAAAATTTACTTTTTCACCAATTTGACATAAATAATAAGCTGTTGCCATACCTACTATAAATATTATTCCTATAACAGTAAGTGCCTTTACTAATAGCTTTTTATTTATTTCTTCTACCTCATTATCTTCTTTCGAAAGATCCGGAGGAGTCATATTTTGGAGGGAGGATTTTATATCATTTAATTTATTTTCTGGTAATAAATCTACATCATCCATCATAGCATCTACAATATAATTAGCTTGTGCTTTAGCAATATCTTCTTCTACTTTTGCACCATATGTAAAAAAAAATATTCCTATAAAGGAAGTTGCTAAAATAACATTAATTAATATGGAAATATAATCTTTTTTAGAAAACATATTTATATATATTATATATATATAAATATGGAATTAGAAAATTATAATTTTTTTGTAAATATAGCGGTTCATGTTTTAATTTTATTTACTGTTTTAACTGCGTTATTTATATATATAATAGCAGATCTAGAAACAAATGCAGTTAAAAGTGAATTAGATAACAATATTAATAATATAGTTAATAAATTATTTGAAACATCAAATGTCGATATTAATTCTATTAAAAATATAGTTAAACAATTACCACAAACAGTATTAAAAAAATTATATATAAAACAGTATGAACCAGCAAAAGTATCAAATGACTGGTTATTTACCGTAATGAAAGCAAATATAGCTGTAATAGCATTATTAATAGTAACAATGATAATTATACCAATGTTATTATGTAAGGAAAATGTAAATATAAAACACATATTGGCTGAAAATGCATTAACTTTTACATTTGTAGGGATAGCCGAATATTTATTTTTTACACATATTGCATTTAAATATGTACCTGTAAAACCATCAGTATTTATAACTTCATTCTTAGATTCAATGAAATCTAAATTTTAAAATTTATTAATTATCCATCCTCTAAAATTGGTTTTTTAATACCGTCAAATAAGTAATTAACATATTCCGGTATACTATTCGATACTCTTATATTTATATTATTACCATTATTAAATATATATCCATATATATTAGGTGATATTGTTATTGTATCTTCTTGATATCCACTATAATATCCTACTAATAATTTAAATGACATATTTTGATCTTTTATAATTGATGTATTGGGTAATACATATGCATATTTATATCCTCTTGGACAAGAATTAAAACTCATATATCCACTAGTATTATTATAATTTAACAATAAAAAAGGGGTATTTGAATTGCAGCTAAACCATATATTATTAACATTATTGTTTATAGACATATTTGCATTATTATCATCCCAATTTCCGTTTTGTATAACACTATTAGTAATATGTGTTAAACCATCACTTAATCCTATTAACCCGGAACCTAAAACATAACAATTATTAATATTTGATGAAACACAATTATAGCCAAAAATCCCCCCAGAATCAGGACTATATAAGGATCCTAAACTATAACAATTATTAGCTGTACTATTATGTACACGTGGCCCGTAAATTCCTCCTGCATTTTTACCTATATTTCCAACAGAATAACAATACATTGCCATACCATTTACAATTGAACTATGACCTCCAAATATTCCTCCTGCATTTTCTCCTATATTTCCAATAGAATAACAACTATATGCCGATAACATACCAGGACCATCTAAATATATACCACCTGATCCATACCCAATATCTCCTATTGAAAAACAAGTTCCAGCACTACATGAATAACAGGCTGATGATCCGAAAATACCACCATTTCCTCCATTTATATCTCCATATATATCACCATATGAAAAAGCATTATCAATATGACATACTCCATTATTGCTAGATGAATTACAATTACCACCAATAATTCCCCCATTTCCATATGATGATACCCCTCCAATTGAACCTGTTGAATAACAATTAGATATATCACAATATGAACGTGTAGATCCGAAATTACAATTATATCCAAATATACCACCAGATCCATAATCATTAGTAGTATTAATAGAACCAGTTGAAAAACAATTTATAGCTTGTGATACTATATTAAAATCTGAAATATTCATATTATAATTAGCTTGCATACCAAAAATACCTCCAGATCCATCAATTATATTGCCAGTTGAATAACAACTATAAGCTATACAATTACCACATTGTGATCCAAATATACCTCCAGAACCTCCTAATATATTTCCTCTTGAATAACAATTATTTGCATAACAATTTATACATCCTGTTCCATATATACCACCACCCCCACTATTTATGTTACCAATAGAAGAACAATTAATAGCATTACATACAAGACCATTAAATAAAGAATCAATTGTAAATCCTGATACAATCCATCCAGAACCATTGGCTAAACTTCCTGAATTTATTGCATTTATCTGTATATTTTCTATTGTGATATTTCTATAAATACCAGAATTTCCCTGTATAAGACCACCATAATTTTCAACTTCTACATTAATTGGTGAATTTCTTCCATCAAATACAATTGAATTAGAGCCTACTATTAAATAATCTAAAATATTATTAATATTATCATAAAAAATTAAAGTAACTATTATTGGTTGAATTGAGGTATTTGTAATAGTAACGGGAGATGTGTAAGGTATACCATCATAAATAAAAGTATTTGAACCATTTAAATTTATATAAGTTAATTCTATATTATTATTTACTATCAAATTTGATCCTGACATTATAATATTATTATTTAATATTATTTAATCAAACCATTGAGGATTAAAATTAATTTGTTCATCTAATAATGGAATAAGAAAAGGGGGTAATTTATCGCTTCCTCCTCCATCTCTTGATATATTTACTGTTACTGTTTTAGTTATAATGTTATATCCGTACATGCCACTGGTTATAATTGTTGTATTTTGATTGTTTATATTTTTATAAAATCCTATTAGAAATGTCAATGTTTTTTCTCCATTTGTTGTTATAGGTGTCATATCTGTTAAATTATAAAAATATTGATATCCAATAGGTATTGCATAATTAATATTTGTAAATGATGATAATAAAAATGGAATATTATTTCCAATGACAATCCAATCTGAATCAATATTATTATTAAATGTTATTAATGCTTCATCATCATTCCAAGTACCTAAAACAGATGCTACTCTACTATGAGAATCAATAGTTATATTTGTAATATCAATTCCATATAATGATGATCCTAATACATAACAATTATTTATTATGCATGATTCATTATCAACTGCAAAAATACCTCCTGAATTAGAACTAGCTAAAGAACCCAAACTATAACAAAATATAGCAGTATTATTATTTGTATATATTTCTTCTGGATAATAAACACCATTTCTACCAAAAATACCACCACCTCTAATTCCTATATTTCCCATAGAATAACAATTTGTTGCAATACAATCCATGGCAATTGCAAAAATACCTCCCCCATCTTCTTCTATATTTCCAATAGAATAACAATTATTTGCAGAAGAATTGTATGCTGCAAAAAATATTCCACCGCTTCCTGCTCCAATATCTCCTATTGAAAAACAGTTATTTGCTTGACAATTAACTGAAAAACTGCCATAAATACCACCATTACCACCTCTATTAATTTTTCCATATGATGAACAATTATTCGCATAACAATTACAATCATTTAAAATGCTAACACCAGCACCAAATATACCACCAGCACAACCCGTATTGTCTATACCTATTATTCCAGTTGAATAGCAGTTATATGCATAACAATTAGAATTAGTTGCATCATTATTACATCCTGCTCCAAAAATACCTCCTGATCCTGACCCAATATTACCAGTTGAATAGCAGTTATATGCATAACAATTAGAATTAGTTGCATTATTATTACATACTGGTCCAAAAATACCTCCTGATCCTGACTTAATATTACCAGTTGAATAACAATTATATGCATAACAATTAGAATTAGTTGCATTATTATTACAATTATTCCCAAATATACCCCCTCCATTAATTGATATATATCCGGATGAATAACAATTGTTTGCTATACAATTTATAACGCCTTGACCAAAAATACCACCTCCAAAAATTGGTATTGGTCCATTAGATGAACAATTATTAACAGTTGTATTTATAAAATTTTCTGAACATATCCAACCACATTCATATAGTAATATGGCACTATTAGTTGCATTAATAGATATATTTTGTATTATGATATTATCAAGATTAGAAAGATCATTATAAACAAATAGACCAGGATAATCTGTTATATCTACGGTAATTATAGAATTATGTCCATCAAATATAACATTATTTATATTTATTATAATATAATCAGTATTTGTGGTAATAGGAGCAGTAAAATTTAATAGAACTGTTATTTGTTCATTTAAATTTGATTCTATTGTTAATGGTCCAATATAGGTAGTAGGATCATTATTTATCGTAAAATTCGTACCATCATAATTTATTGTAGAATTTCCAAGTAAAGAAACACTTGACATGTATATATTTATAATAGATAAGAATCATAAATATTTATAAATTTGGTTTTTTAATATCTTCCAATAATATTGTTGAATAATTTGCTATACCACTATTCCCCTCTATATTAATATCTAAATTTCCATTAGTAATAGAATTAAATATATATCCATATATATCAGGAGATAAAATTGTAGGATCATTTTGTGGTCCAATATAATAACCTATTAAAACTCTTAAACTTATAGATTGATTTTCTGTTATAGTTGTTATATTAGGTATTAGATAAGAATATTTATAACCTTTTGGACATGCAATGTAATTAAAATATTGACTACTTGTATTAAATGATCCTAATATATAAGGGGTATTTGGTGTATAACTAAACCATGGACTCATACCATGTCCTATTGTAGAATTTGCATTTGTATCATTCCAAATACCATTTTGTGTTATACTATTTGTAATAGTAGATGATCCACTTGGTCCAATTAAAAGATTACTTGTTACATAACAATTATTTGTAAATGTTAATGAACTATTATCACCAAAAATGCCTCCTGCATTGTCTTCTAAATAACCTAAACTATAACAATTATTAGCAGTACTATAAGTTACATTAGGCCCAAAAATCCCCCCTGCATTATTTCCTATATCACCAATTGAATAACAGAAATTAGCAGTACCATATACAGTTGTTCCGAAAATTCCCCCTGCATTTTCTCCAATATTTCCAATTGTATAACATGATGATGCAGTTATTTCAACACCACCTAAAAATATTCCTCCTGATCCATATCCTATATTCCCTATTGAAAAACAATTTAATGCATAACCAAACCATGGATTGTATCCGTAAATACCCCCATTTGATCCGGATACTTCACCATATATATTACCATAAGAAGAACAACAATATGCAATACATATACAATTTGGTGAATTCCCAGTACAATTACAATCAGGACCAAAAATACCACCATTATTATGTGAATTTGGTCCTCCGATTGATCCGAGTGAATAACAATTAGATGCAATACAACGTGAATCTTGAGAAATTGTATTACAATTAGTACCAAATATTCCTCCACTTCCAATTCCTATACTATTATTAATAGTTCCTGTAGAAAAACAATTAGATGCTTTTGATATAATATTTATTCCCTGAAAATTAGTATTTGAACCAAAAATACCTCCCCCTCCGGCATCAATATTTCCTGTTGAATAACAATTATATGCATAACAATTAACACACTGTGCTCCAAAAATACCACCACCAAACCATGCAATATTACCACTAGAATTACAATTATAAGCTTCACAATAACCACTTCCTCCAACTATTCCACCACTTTCCATACTTATTTCACCAGTAGATGAACAGTTATAAATCCTACAAATTATATCTGAAGGTGGACTATGTGTAAAAGCTGATATAATCCATCCAGATTTATTTGAGATACTACCAGTATTAGCATTTATCTGTATATTTTGTACAATAATATTAGAATAAATATCATTATTTTGTATAAGACCTCCATAATTTGTAATACTTACATTAATTGCTATATTTTGACCATCAAATGTTATATTATTTGATCCTACTGTTAGATAATGATTAATATCACTAATATTATCAGAAAAATTTAAATTGACTACTATTTGTGAATCTCCAGTATTTGTTATAGTGATAGGTCCTGAATAATTTGTGCTATTATATATAAAATTAGTTCCATCATATTGTAATTCTATATCATTATCAATTGAAATAGTTGACATTATAATATTAATACATAATATTATTATTTTGCTTTTTAATTAATCCATTCCGGATTGAAATTAAGTTCATTATTCATCAATTTTATAAAAAAAGGAGGTATACCACCTGAATAAATTTCTAATGTTACTGTTTTATTTATAATATTATAACCATATAACCATATAAACCAGGCATCAAACTCATTTGTGATGTACTATAAAACCCATAAATATAAATTATATCAAGAAAAATTAATATATATATACTACTATTATATATCAAATAGTTATGGATACTATAACAAAACTTATTCTTATAATAGGCGGTTTAAATTGGGGATTAATTGGATTAGTTAATAAAAATTATATAGAATTATTATTAGGAAATGGTCAAATATTAAATAGTTTATATATTATGATTGGTCTTGTTGCTTTATATGTTTTATATAATATGTTTATATATAAGGAAAACATGTCATCATTAGGTGATTTAATAGCTTCGGGATCAACTAGTATAAATATATCACAATCATCTTTAAATGATTTATTAACTTCAAGTGGTGTAAATATATCACAAATAACAACTCAATCATCATCGGATACAATTATTTCTGTTAATTTAAATGGTAAAACATACACATTACCTCCAAAATGTACAAATATTGCAACTAATACATCTGGTTCAACATCAACAATAACCGCTTCATGTCCTGATAATAATGGAAATATTGTAAATTCAACTGTTACTTTGAATCCAAATTCAACTTGTACAGCTTTAACAAATAATAATGGGATTTTGTCTTGTTAATTTATTTTTTTATTAAATAAATATACTGTTTGTTTTGCTTTTATAAAAAATATATCTTTTAATATATTTTCTATAATCTTTATATTCTTCATTTGTATTAATTATATTTTCAATCTCTTTCTCATATGGTGATCTGACAATTATACAATTATCATTTTTTTTATTTAAATATATTTTATTATAATAGTTTATTAAATTATATGCTAGTTCTTTTATTTTTCCATCATATTAAATAGAGAAAATGTTATAGCATTACTATTTATTTCTCCTTTTTTAATATATTCTAATTTTATCATATAATAATATATATTGTGTTTATTATTTTTTTATCAAATAAATATGTTCTCTATCAGTTTTATTTTGGTAAAAAATATATTTTTTTACATACTTTCTGTATTTTATATATTGATTATCTGTATTAATTATATTAATAATTTCATTTTCATATGAAGGTCGTACAACAGTATAATCATCATCTTTGTGTTCTTCAAAAATTTTTTCATAATATTTTATTAATTTATCTGCTAATTCTTTTATTTTTCCTCCAAATTTATAATATATACTTTTATATAACTGATCAATTGATATGTACGTTTTTGTAGCATATTTTATATTATGTTTTTTTATATATTTATATACAAAATGATTTAGAAAATATTCATCAGTTCCATAATAAAATTTATTAATATTCTTATATTTCTCTAATTTAATGTCATCTTTTAATATATTATATTTCCCTTCATTTATTTTTTCTAAATATTTAATAATCATTGATTTAGGAAAATTTATATTTTTTAAAAGTAAACAACCTGCTAATATATTTACTTTTTTTGCCCATGGCTTATTATAATATATATATGATCCCCATAACATTTGAATATCATGTTTTTCCATTTTATTTATATCTCTTTCTGATATTAATAATTGTTTTGTATCTACATCTGTACTAAATATATATTTGTGTTTACTAAAAAAACCATCATTGAAAAATGGCATAAATCTAACTATAGATCCGAATGTCCCATCATGATATTTATTATCTACTTTAAATTCTTTACATTCATATTTTATTATTGTTAAATTCTTATTATTATCTGTAATTAATTTTTTTATTATTGTTTCATTTATCACAGAATCATCTATAAATAAATATATTGTCCAATCACTTAAAAAACTTTTAGATATCATACATAATTGGCGATCTAAATATGCACTATATAATTCTAATTTTTTATAAGGATTCTTCATTGTAAAATAACACATTGTTATAGCATTTTCATTTATTACTCCTTTTTTTATATATTCTAATTTTATATTAACTATTTTTTTTTCTGTTTTCTTCCATACAAAAAATTCTCTCGGTTTCTTTTGATATTTTGTATCTTCATTCGGATAGTAATAATATATACTACCCACATTTATAAATCCTATTTTCTCTGCATATTTGAACATCTTATCTATATATGGTATTTCATCTCTATCCTCTATATATAATACTAAATGTCCATTATTCTCTAATTTTTCATATGATCTTTCCATCATAGGATATAAAAAACCATCTATCCATTTATCTAATGTATTAAATTTTGTTATTGAATCTTCTTCACTATTTGAATACTCTTCAATTGTAAAAAATGGTGGGGATGAAAATACTAAGTCAAATTTATTATCTATTTCTGCCTCATTAAATCCGTTTTTTATTAATTTATATTTATTTGTATTATTTCTATCTAATGTTTCTATTATCTTTTTGTAATATGGATGTAGACATTCATTCGGATCTGTTGCTACATATAATTCTAAATCCTTATACGCTATTGCTGATACTAATCTATCACCCCATCCTGCTGATATATCTAACCATTTTTTTGGTTTAAATATATTTAATATATTTAATGATACTGTTATATTAAAATTAGTACATTGATTACAATTTTTATATATAAATTTTCTGTATTGTTGTATATTATCTATTTTTGTATTATCTTTCATAAAAAAATCATATGGTGTTATATTTCCAGTTTTACATTTAATTCTACAATATTCTGTAAAATAATCTGCAATCTGATTTAATTCATAATTATCTTTATAATCTAATTCAATTAAACAAAAATCATCCTTATCATCTAATTTTAATTTTTTATACTCTCTTAAATCTAATTTATTTGATTTATTATTTATCGTTAATCTAAATTTTTTTATTATATTCTCAAAAATATTTTTATCAATTTTTATATATTTATTATAATATGGAAAATCATTTATAGTTTTATTTACCATTATATTATATATATCTTATTATTTTCCTGTTTAATTTAGAATATTTTTTTATATTCATAAAAAGTATTAAAACCAAAATAAATACACCTATATAACTATATAAATTTTATTTCGTCAAATCCAATAGTTATTAATTGATTTTTAATATTTTCAATATGTCCTTCACCTCCGTATATTATATTCTCTTTTTTATCATTTTCTATAATTTGTTTCAATAAGAATAGATCTGTTACTTTCTGCGGATATTCTAATATAATTTTTTCTATTGTTAATATATTTGGTTCATATATATCTTTCTTTATCTTTTTAATTATATCTTCCTGTTCTCTTATAAGTTTATCTGTTAATTTATAAAAATCTTTAATTATTTTTTCATATTCCATTTTTAATTTTGAATTATGTGTAAATAAAGTTTTATTTTTATATAAATATGATACAAATGGTATAATTATATTTTTATCTAAAAATCCTACGATCATATTAAATAAATATTCATTCTGTTTATCATTATTTTTATCATATAAAAATTGTAAATTTCCAAAAATATTTACTATATCGCTAATATTATTTTTATACAATCCACAAACTTTATATCTTATATCAAACTTAATTTTATCTTCAATTTTTAAATCTCTTAATTTTAAAAGTAAACTGGTTTCATATATTGTAGGTTTGTTTATATATCCATTTACCTTCAAAAATTCTAAATATATTTTATTATCATCATTACTATTATCCTCTTCAGCTTCTATAAAAAATCTTATTTTATTACTATTAATATTTTTTTCTAATTCCCTTAAAAATATATTTGCTTCATCTTCTTTAAAATTATTTTTATAATGATCTTCTCCAATTAATATATAAACAACATCTTCATTTTTTAATATATATATTTTTTGAAATTTTTTTTTATATATTCTAATAAAATTTATAAATTTATCAATATTGCCACCATCCTGTTGTTTTAAATTAATATATTTTGTTTTATATTTTAAATATTTATCTCTATAACTTGTCATATATATTTATATATAAAAATAAAAATTGATTTTATATATTTATATATAAAAATAAAAATTGATTTTATAAGTTATAAATTAAATTAAATAATAAATTAATAAATAATACATCAATAAATAATGAACGATATAATATTAAACGGTATTGATTCTCTCGATCCTAAAAAGTTTATAAAATTCTTTGATAATCCAATATTAGATAAACCAATAGGTGATGTTGATATTATGAAAATAAAAGATCATGCAATTTGGGAAATTAGAAATTTTCTATCAGATAAAGAATGTGATGATATTTTAAATGTTGCAAAAGAACATGAATTTGCTAAATTAGATTATAGAAATGCTGAAAGATTATTACTATTTGATATGAACAACAATTTAGTAAAACTTATTGAAGATAGACTTAATACTGATAAACTATTAGATAAATTAAATATGCTAAATTGGAAATCACCTTATGGATTTAAAAATACTACTATCGATTGGAATAGAAATGGTAAAAATATTAATCCATGTATTCGTATTAATAAATATAAAAGAGGAGGTGATTTTTCTTTTCATAGAGATTCATCTTTTACTAATTCTGTTCTAGTAAAATCAAATTATACTTTATTAATATATCTTAATGATGATTATATTGGTGGTAGAACAACTATTAGAGTTCCTATCAGTGATGAAAAAGAGTATGAACATAATGGTTTGACTATAAAAGAAGAATTAAATTTGTTGAAAACTTATGAAGACTATAAAATAATACCTAAAAAGGGGAAAGCTGTTATATTTGATCAAAGTTTACTACATTGTGGTGAACATGTTATAAAAGGTACAAAATATATATTAAGGACCGATTTATTATCAAAAGGAAATTTTAATAATAATGTACAATCTAATTTGGAAGAAAAAATAGAAACATTAACAAAACAACTATTTAGACAGGCACAATTTATTGAATTAAAAAATTGTAAAAATAAAAATGATCATAAATTATGTTCTGAATTATATGAAATATGTATATCATTGAGACAAAATCCTGATAAGTTATTAGAATATCCTGTACATTTAGAAAAATATATTAAAGATATTGAAATTGATAAAAATATTTTACCTGTTTTTAAATTAATCAGTAGGAGTGCAAAAAAATATATATTCGAATATAAAAATTGTAATGATAATAAATATTTACTACTAAAATTAGCATCAATATATACTATTCTAACACAAACCGAAAATGCCTATTCTCAATCGGCTATTGATAAATTTATTGAGGTGGCAAAAAAATTGTTTGATTTGGATTTGTCAACTAAAGATGAAAAAATAAAAAATGTCAAAAAAACTTATAAAACAGATTATCAATATTATAAAACACATGAAAATGTTTATAAAAATATTTTTTCATTAAACGAAACCGAAATATTGATTACTTATTTAATTAATAATAATATTGATATCTCTAGTTATGACTATTTTATTAATAATATTTATGATAAAACTGACAAAGATGAAAATAAAAAACAATTATATTCTTTTTGGGAAAAATATCGAACTGAAAAAGGTATTTATGATTACAAATTATTTGAAAATATAAAAAAAAATATAAATAAATTCGATACTAATATAATTTTAAAAGAAAAATTCAATTTAAATGTATTCAAATATAATGAAAATTATCATATATATAATATTCTAAATATGCTTTTCGGAAAGAAAAAAATAGAAATACCTTTTGGATTAACTATAAAAACAGATATACAAATGTTCGATTATAATTGTCCTGACGCTGTTAAATATATTCCTAAAAATTATTGGAAAAAAAAAGATTTTAAAGGATGTTTATTTGCTTGTAAATTAGTGGAAGAACCATATCATTATCATCCAGAAATAAATTTAATTACTGATGACTTTAAAATGGTTTTTGATAACTTAAAAAAAGAGAATAATAAATTATCAGGTAAAATAAAAATAGAATCATTTATAAATAAATCATTTAATCATGCAAGTTGTCAAAATAGTAGTGTATTATTATTAGGCGAAAAAAGAACTGGATTTTGTTCTGTTAAATTTGATGTTGATTTTGTAATGTCTAAAAAGAAAATTATAATTAATATAAAACCCCTAATTATTGTTTAATTTCAATAAATTAACAGAAATAATCTATATTAAATTCTATAGTCTCAATATAAAATAACTTTTTATCCTCTTCTGAAATTCCTTTATAATATGATCTTGTTATAACTTCTATACCATCTATTATATTTTTACTATTTGGAATTTGTTTATAAATGTTATTATAATATGTTTTAGGATAACCACTAGAAAGATCATCTATAATTTCATAATATTTATCTTCTTTTAGATCACTCACAAAAATACTGTTATCATTTAATTTTATTTCAATTTGTACTTCTGTTAAATATTCATCACCACCAATATCTTCAAAGTATTCATCAATTGCTATTATATTCTCATTCTCATTGTTATTTAAATTAGTATTAATTTTGTATATTTTACTCATTATTTTATTATTATAAAAATCTCCATATTTAACAATTATCTCTATATTATGTGGTAAATCCATTTTTATATATAGGGAATATTTAATTTATCTAAAATTAACCGTAATAATAAATCCAAGATTATTATAATTATATGTACCATATTGTCTATTAGGATCCATTATATCCATCGATGACAAGTAAAATCCATTATTATATCTATCATTTATTATATATTTAATTTTTTCTTCAGTTATGTCTTTAATTCCATGTGATTTTAAAAATAGTAGTATATCATGTATATCTTGATTTTCACCCATATTTATATTCCATAATGATTGTCCTTCATTATCTGATATTAATATACCTTTTCTAATAAGTTTTTCTTCAATATTGAGATCTATTGGTGGAATATATCTAGATGGAAATAGCTTATAAAATAAAAAACACATAATATTATACTAATAGAAAAAATTTGTTATTCATTTTTTCCAGTTATCTCTTAAATATGATACTGAAAATAAATGTAGAAATATCAATGGTAATGTTATAAAGAATACTTCTCCATATGATGTATATTGTTGTATTATAGTACAAGTATTTTCATTGTTGTGAAAATATAATGTTTTAGGTTCATATTTTTTATATTTAGTTGAATAGTAATTATATGCTGAATCTTTATCTATTGTATTTTCATTATCACATTTATAATAATTAATTGATAAATTTCGTTTTTTACTATCTCTAATTTCAAAATAGTAATTTATATTGTAATTATCTATATTATATGATGTTTGTTCTTTATCTATTGTATAATTCAAATAAACACCATCATAATGATAAATAATATCAAAATATTTATAATAAATTTTATTTTCTACATAATAATTTGCACTTAAATATACATGCATAATCATATATATTAAAATTAATAATAACATTATAATTGTTATTATCGATGTAGCCAAATAAATAATCTTTTTTATTTTTCTATATTTTGATTCTTTTTTATTTTCATTTTCATTTGGTTCTATATCTATTTGCAAAAAATTATTTGCCATATATGAATTATTTCTTAATATGATTTTTATTTAAAAAGTTATATATAAACAATTATTTTCAATTTTATCTTGATTTTATAAGTGCTGTTTAATAGAAGCTTATTACTTTTTATTGTGAAAAAAAGTAATATAATTTAATAAATTGGTAATTTTTATAAATGTAATAATATATATAATTTAATAAATTATTATTTTACATATATTACTTTTAATAATAGTAATTTATATTATAATTTATAATTATATTTAGATTTTTTATAAATTTGATATAATTTATTAATAATTCGAATTTATACACTTGTTTACTAT
>Ga0114963_10001094_pt1 | contig 18690 bp, 37 predicted proteins | sample C_131016_EF_Meta_FD_87019 | JGI IMG/M metagenome (GOLD analysis project Ga0114963, IMG submission 87019) | Freshwater microbial communities from Lake Croche, Canada to study carbon cycling - C_131016_EF_MetaG | ecosystem: Environmental > Aquatic > Freshwater > Lake | place: Lake Croche, Canada...
AACAGCAGGACCGTCAATGCGATGACGTTGGTCGTTTTGATACCACATTTTAGTTCCATTAGCCCATTCAATGGCAGGGCCATTAAGGCGATGAAGTTTGTCGTTTTGATGCCATTCTTTATCACCATTAGCACGCTCAACAGCAGGACCGTCAATGCGATGACGTTTACCGTTTTGATACCAACGAATAATTCCGTCTTCGTCTATTGTTACATTGTAAGTTTCCATGTTCTTTAGATTGTGTGAGATTTAATTTGGAAAGAAAATCGGGCCAGATTTGGCCCGATTAAAATTACCACTCATCCTCTTCGTCTTCATCCTCTTCCTCTTCGTGAGAGATGAATTCAATTTCAAACGATACAAGATTGCCATTACCATCGTATGAAGCAAATCCAGTATAACCTCCATCACCATGACCAGAAGAAGACACAAACCCTCGATCACTCACTACACCGCACAAAGCATTGCTAAGAGTATTCTCACAACAATCATTGTAAAAACCAGGCTCTCCATAACTACTCTCACTATCATAAATCTCTGAATCAAAAATACCAAATTGACCAGAGTCTACACCAAATTGCTTTGACATAGACAAAGGAAATTCATCCTTAAAATCTTCATGATATGCTTTCCATCTTTGCACTCGATTCCCAAAAGAAGTAATATGATCCACCGTTACATGCCAATTGCCAATTCGCGCAGGAAGGTCATATAACCCACACCAAGTGCCTGGTTTATAACAAGGGTCAGAAAGATTAACTTTACCTGAAGTAATTTTGAAATCAAATTCCATGGCCTTTAGATTGTGTGAGTTTTAATTTGGAAAGATTTCACTGTGACATATTATTAAATGGGTGCATTCCCTGGAATCGAACACAGGAACCTCCACCTTATGAGGGTGGCAAGCTTACCAAAGCTCTTGAATGCATAAATCTCTTCAAGCGTCGGTGGAGTATCATTCTCCAAATAAAATCGATTGTGTTCTTTTACTTCCGATATTTCGCTCGCGCTTGCTTTATTATCCTTTATGTTATTAATTTATACACCTAAATCCTAGTGGTGTTTTTCGTTTTTATTCAAAAACTCTCGAATTTTAGACATTGTATAGATTTAAAACATAAAAACATACAATCGAAGTCCAATACATGTGAACAGCAATGGAAGTTTGTGTCATTTCTTGCCTCGAACTTCATTCATGGTTTTAACACTAAGCAAAAGAATAAAAAACCAATAGCAAATAGAAAATAAATTAGTGGGAGAAGTTTCCCAAGGCAAAACACTAAACATACCAGCAAAAATCGCAGAGATATATATGAGCCACTCAAATTTTACAGTTTGAAAGTACAATGAGTGAGCATACAACCCACACCATGAAAAAGCAAATACTAGAAAAAATATAAACGTCATAATTGATAAATATCCAAATTTTTAATTAAGAAAAATTATGCCTTACTCCATTTTTCTGGTTGGCAAGTCCAAGTGTGATACCCGATTTCATCAATGTCCATTCTGCAAATCCTTTCCACACTTCCATAACCCTTCTCCACCCACTTCTCTAAAATTTTAGGGTCTTCACAAATATCACCCACAACATTACGTTCACCATTTAAAGCAAACACTTCATCACCCTTCTTTAATTCCATCCATTCACTCTTGGTCATAAATCAATTACCGATTGTCCGCCATTCTCTAATTCAACTTTTGAATATTTTGTGTCTGTTTGAGATTCCAAAATAGCCTCGATTTCATCGATTTCATCAAGCAATTTCTGCTCCTCACTGTCCAATTGGTCAAGCTCGTCCTCAATCTCAATTAACCTTTTCTTTAAATCATCAATTTCATCCTCTGTATATTGATGTTCATTGTCAAGTTTTTCGATATTGATTTGCGTCTTAGAAAGTGCTTCCTTTTTTTTAGTGATTAATTTTTTTAACTCGTTTGTGCTTAGATTCTGTGTTTCCATTTAGCCTCGAAATTGTAAAAGGGGTAACATAATCTTACATTACGTACCCCTTTAATTTACTAATATAATATAAACGACACAACCCTTTACAACCGTGTGCCACTGGTTGTTTTTAAGAGATACACCACAACCTGGTGCCTCCCAAAAATCTATTTATTGTGTAATTTTGCTTAAACCTGGCTTACACAAACCAGGCACCCCGCTTAGGCGTGTATTGCAGTACAACAAAAGAGGTTTTAAGAGGATGCCATCAGGACTACACACCAGCATCTACCGCTTCTCATCTTGTGTAGTTTCGGTTCTGCACGGGCCAGATGCCTTTTTTGTTTCTCAATCTAGTTTTTCTTTAAACTATCTTTTCAGAGAAGATTGCCGCCTTCATTAGATTGTGTACATTGATTAATTTATCTAAATTTTAATTTGGAAAAATTTTACATATACCCAAGATATTGAAATGCTTTCTTTAAATCTTGAGCACCATTAAAATCAAGCCGCTCCTTGTCTTTCTTGTGAGCACCAATCACAATAGTACCAGAAGAAAACCTTGGAGAACCAATTAAATTCTTGTGAAAAACTGTGTGATGCTTAGTGCCACGCTTTACCTCAAAATCAAGATTGTTGAGTTCATACAAATCATTCAAAGAAATGTCCACCCAATTTTGATTTTTAATCTTCTTGATTATTGACAGTTTGCTAGATCGCATATATTATGTGCGTTTTTAAAGTGATCACTCCGCACCCCCACTCCGCTCGCTTCGAAAAAGTGAGATTGGCTTAACGTACCTCACTTCATACTTTAGATTGTGTGAATTTTAATTTGGAAATCGGGCCAAATCTGGCCCGATTAAAACATCCACCAATTACTTATAAATGGTGCGACAAATTTCCCTAGTCTTTAGATGGTCATGGAAAACACTCCCAAAACTACCACCCTTCGACAAAACTTCCTTCACAGCACGAAGACCAGACGCATCAGGTCGATAAGTGTAAGTGACCTTCGGATTTCGAGCCATCACAACATTCACACTCATACCCTGAATAGTCATACTCTTAATGAAACTACTCTTAATAGTAGCACCACTCACCTTGCCAGTGGAAGAAGTAAACTTACCCTTCGAATCACGAAGAAGAACAGTAGGCTTCGAAGCAACAAACCTACCCTTACTATCCCTACTGGGAAGAACAATAGATCGCTTCACCTTAACAACAGAAGGACTCACAAAACGACCCTTCGAATCACGAACAAGGGTAACACCCTTTGACTTTACTTTACTTGTACTCATAGTTTTTTCTCTTGCAAACTTCAGTTTGCTCTTTCGTAGTATTCTACGAAAATCGTAACACAAATCTCACACAAATTGTAGGTGTTTATTCGCTGATAGCAGAATAATTTTTTAAAAAAAAATTATTCTGATAAATCAATGCTCGATTCTTCCCGCCCACGAAAAGACTTAGCACTTGCACATCGAGCAATCTGCTCAATAGATTGTGTGGATTGTGTGGGAACAATGTCCTCTTTAACCTTGCGCTTTCTTGACTGATATTTTTCAGGCACATACTCTTCTAAATAATCGTCAGGTATATTACTTAAAAAACCATCTCTTTGCTTAAAACATACACCAGCACCAATACAAATGCCACCACTACGCCACTCTTTAACTAACCTGAACATTAATTCAAAAACTTCTCTTCACAAACTTTGTTCAACTTTGCGATCACTGAATCACACACCACCTTGGAATTCAAATAAAGATAAAAATTCCTCGCGTCCTCAAATAAAGAAACAATACATATCCCAGAACCATTAATCGTAAATAACATTGGACATATCTCATAATGATCGTCCATATATTTACATTCATATAATCCTGAATTGTTCTTCCAAGAAATTGTACCCACTTCGGTGAGCATCTTTAACATTTCTATAATTTGTGTAATTTTTTCCATCTTTTACCACTCATAAATTCAATAAATTTTAATTCGGAAAAATTAAAATTTACAAAAACCTAATTCTTCATACATCACTCTTTTGTTCTCCCTTATTCGATAAGCATAAGCGAAAAGATCGTTCCAAAAAACACCCTTGTAATAATCATCAGAAGCAGACATTGTGTCTTCTGGATTGAAAAATAAATGATCTAATTCTTCATCAGATAAAATTATTGTGGGGATATCAGGTAAACATATATGTACACAATCTTCATAAACAACAACACAATCTTTTAAGTTACAAACCAATTCATCGTCAAACATTGTTTTCTCCATCTCGCCTCGGTGGATGCTCTTTATTTTTCTTCTTCCAAATTCGCTGAAACTAACACACAAAATCAGCAAGAGTTTTCTTTGTTCCGATATTTTATTCGGGCGATCTGTTATGAACGGCACTGCACCCCAATTCCTGCCTGTCTAGAATTATTGCTCACTTACCACGCAAGACAACTTCGGCAGTTTTTTCTATGTGCGTTTCTAGGGAGAGAAGATTACTCTATCTCAACACCGCATCTATTATTTCTACGAAATTTTAATTCGGAAAATTTTTAATCAAACCACTTCACCAAAACCGATTCGGCCTGGTTGCCCTTCTTCATCTCCATCTTACCATCTTTTATGAAAAGTAATGTAGGAATTGACTGCACAGAAAATCGCTCAGCAAGAGTGGCGTCCTCGTCTATATCTACCTTGATTATTTTATCCTCGAAATCTGAATTTTCTTTCTTGATCTTCTCCACTGTTTTGCTAAGAATTTTACAAGGCGGACACCAACTGGTGCTTAAAATTACGATCTTTGTCTCTTTGTTTTCTAAGATTGTGTCGAATTGTTCGTTCGTCATATTTAAATTGTACGAGAAAATGTTTCATGGGTAACATCCGTAATTAAACAATATGGAAATTTATCCCAATGGAAAAACACCCAGCACAGAAACATTATTAAAAAGAATGTCACAAATCCTAAACATAAACGACAAAATCGAATTTCCATTCGATTTTTCAGAACGCTCTGATGTAAACATATACAATTATCCAGCAGATCGAATCGGAGGGTTCGCAGAAATTAAACATATGCTCAACGTGCCTCAAGAAATCTATGTAAGCGAGAAAGACATTAAAGAAATTGGTGCCTGGATTATCAATATGTTAAAAAAATAACATATCTGTTTTTCGTTTTGTGTTTAGATTGTGTGGAGTGTGTGAGAGGGTTGCGATAAAAAACAATCCACACAATCTAATAAATAATCTCCACCTAGTCTCCACTTCTCTCCACACAATCTAATAAATAATCTCCACCTAGTCTCCACTTCTCTCCACACAATCTAATAAATAATCTCCACCTAGTCTCCAATTCTCTCCACTTCTCTCCATTTCTCTCCATTGAATAGTCGCTCAGTGTTACATATCCCCACCTAATCTTTATCTCACCCCACTTTGTATCTACATTTCCCCACACAATCTCTTTCTCACTCCATTTTTACCCAATTCTCTCCACTTATCTCCACTTATCTTCATTCCTAAAATACTTTTGTGATTCAAGAATTTTAGTCAAAAAAATCTAAAAAAAATCTCACAAAAAGCAGGGGTAGATTACAAGAGTGCAGAAATAATTTAATAAGGAAAAGAGACAATCACGAAAAGATTTTCTTCTTACACTAAACAAGGAAAAACCAAAAATGTTCTTTTTTGTTACCCTTGCGCACAGCAATTACAAAACAAATTGAACCTAATCGATTTAATACCACATAATAATTTGCTTATGTTGTTGATTTTGTTTAAATTATGATTAGGTTCTTTTTTTTCTTATATTCTCAGATTATTTATCAGAGAAAAAAAATGTAAATTTTTCTTATATATTTGTGGTGAAAATGAACAGAAAAGTGTTTAGGTTAGAGTGTATACGCATGTGTTTTTTTTCTGGTGTTCAATACAAGAAGGGAGACATAAAGAAGTTTTATTCTGCGTTAAAGCGGAAGCATTTTCTTGATCGTGCTCCTGATGGTTGTTTTATTATTGTTTAAGCAGCAGGATTTTTTCTCCATTAAAGTTTTCACATCTTTTGTGTGCGTTACAGAATTGGCATTCGAGGAGTGGTCCTGTGACAAGTTTGTTGTGTGAATTGTTTCTTCTTTGCCAATATAGATTTTTGTCATATTCTGATTGCCAGATATATTTATGGACACCGATTGTACAAAGTAATTTTCTCATTGTTTTATATGAGTTTGGATATATTCTGTCAGTTCTGTTTGGAACACTGGAAGTTCAAATTTGCCAAGATATATTGTTTCACGTTTAAGTCACGCAGAGGGTGTATTTAAGTCCTTTGAACATAATTTTTGGTTTCACGAAATAAGTTTCTCTAAGATATTTATGTCCACCCATCGTACACAATATTTCTTGTATGATGAGTGGTGCATACTGTTTAAGCAAATTAATATATTTCATTATGTGATAGTTTTCAATCAAGCATTTCCAATTCGAATTCATCTATGTTATCGATAATACTGTGAAGATCATATTCAATTTTCATATCTTCGATAGAATCTCTAGTGTCTACTAGAAGTGAAATTTTTTGAGTAACTTTTAGTGTTTTAATTTGGTAGAAGTGTTTGTTGTTCAGATAGTTTTTTAGGCATTGGTCAAAATCTTCAAATGATTCGCTTTCATAAAAGATTTCACCATTGTTAAACACTCCCCACACAAAGTAATCTCCGCTCATAGAGCCCCCGCAAAATTCGAACCAAAAAGCGTATTGTTCATTAATTGGTTTTTCGAAACGAAATTCATCTTCTTCATGATATTCTTTTTCAAAGCCTAGTTGTTCAAGATTAGATTTATAAAGATTGACATCATGTTTAATTTTATTAATTTCTCGAAGAGAGTTCATGAGGACATTAATTTGATTAAGGATTTCTTTTTCGTTCATGGGTTTGTTCATTGTTTTGTTATTTTGTTTATATGTATATTGTTTGTCACATACGATAGTCAATAGATTTCCCAATCGAAGGATGAGGTGAGGGCTTGTGTTTTGATATAATCTAGGACATGAAAGGTGGAATATTGTTTATCGCGTACATCGATAATTTGTTGAGTGTTATATGTGGCTTTAATTGTTTTCAATTGGAAGAATTCTCTATTAGTTTTAAAATGTTCTAGGCATTCTTCAAAATTGTCAAAGAGTTTTGAGTCGTAAATGCTTTTATAATTAACTGTCACATTCCAATTATAGCCAAAATTTTTGTGATACAAAAAGTATATAATGTTATTTTTTGAGACGTTTGTAAAGAACAAAAATTCTTCTTCACAGATATAGTGTTTTTCAAATCCTAATGATTCAAGGATTTCTTTATATTTACAGAGTTCAGGTTTTTTGTTTAGTTTAATTTCGTTTAGTTTTTGTTAAAGGTGATGAATTTGTTCTATGATTTCTTTTTCGTTCATGTTGTTTATGTGGTATATGTTTAGGTAGTTTTTTTAATCGGGCGAAATTTGAGGTTTTGGGTAACATTTATTAAATGTTTCGATAGTTTCTTCTGCTTCCATATATTGCACGAGGTTTTTGATATCGCCAAGAAATCTTCCTTGGAATCCATCCACGATTAGTTTTTCTTTCATTTTTTCGATAGTTTCTTCTGTGATGTTGTCCATGTACATTATGTTTATGGGTTGTTAATTTTTGAAAGGATTTAATCGGGCGAAATTAGGAGAGGGTGTATTCGATGCCATCCACTGTCACTTTCTTACCGACACAGGGGCGCGGGTTAACTTTTTGGTTGAATTCTTCTTCGGTGTATTGCTCACCATTAATGTACCATTTTTTACTTCCATCAGCATATTCAACAGCAGGGCCATCTAAGCAGTGGCGTTTACCGTTTTGATACCAAGATTTACTTCCACCAGCATATTCAACAGCAGGTCCGTCAAGGCGATGAAGTAGACCGTTTTGATACCACTCTTTGTGTCCATCAACATATTCAACAGCGGGGCCGTCTAGGCGATGGCGTTTGCCATTTTGGCACCACTCTTTCCTTCCATCAGCGTATTCAACAGCAGGGCCATCTAAACGGTGGCGTTTGTTGTTTTGAAACCAGCGGATAATTCCGTATTCATCTACCGTTACAGTGTAAGTTTCCATGTTATTTAGATTGTGTGAGTTTTAATTTGGAAAAATTATGTGGGTATTAATTCTGGGAAATGTTGTTCAAAATATTTTTTCGTTTCCAATGAAACAGAAATCCATCTTGGTGTATGATAGGCGTTTCTTTTTCCCATATATATCACTTCTGCGATATATTCTTTGTTTTGATATTTTTCAAACCACATCACATTTTTGTGTTCAGGGATCATTTTACACAATTCGTTTGCGATATTTTCTGACCTATTAGTGACAGCAGTGCCTGGGTTATCATTTCTTTCAAGCATGAGAATGCAGACAGAATGTGCATTTTCAATCCAATAAATATTACAGAAGGATGGTGTGTTATTAAATCCTATATATTTATGGGTAAATTGATGATATAGAGTGGATAGATTCATTATGTTTGTGTGGTTAAATTAAGTGTTCACCAAAAGACATTAATATTATAATCACCTTTCATGATCAGTGATTTTTCATAAAGGTCGTCTAGGATGTACGAGGCAATATAATTATATTTATTTCCTTCTATCATTTTTTTGATATAGAATTCCATATCTTGTTTATGTTCGGTGTAATCATCCACATAATCTTCGCTGGGCACTGTAAATTCTTTTATTGTATAATTGCCACATTCTTGATCTGCTGTGAAGTGGTAATCTTTCACCTTATATATTTCTCTGACAATTTGTTCAAAGTGTGTGTGTTTCACTTCTATAATTTGTTTCAAGGTGTGTGTGAGAATCATGTTATTTAGATTGTGTAGGTTTTAATTTGGAAAAATTTAAACACACAATCTCATTTTAAATTTCATGATATTTGGCATTAGTGTGTTTTTTTCGGGCGAAAATTGGGTGTTTATGAAAAGTAAAAAGCACAATGGTTCTTATTCGGGCAGTTCATTGATCATTAATTTATCAAAAATTATGCTTTCAAGTCGTTTTACTTTAGTGTGTTCTTCCACCTTAGTGAATAAATCATAAATTTTATCTCTCTTTTTTTCATATACATTTCGATCATCGTGGAAACCCCACCCCTTGTGGGTGGGGTAGTTGACAATCCACCCAAATCGGGCTAGGAAGTGAATCGATTGGTTCATCTTGAAGTAGTTGAATTGCCATTATATTTAGTTCTTGCATTGCCATTTCTCTTGTGTCGCCATATCCCACCGCGCACCACCCCAACTCCTTATACCATGCTTTATATCCACCTCCATCTTGTTTTTCGATTGGGATGATTTTGACGATGTAAAGGTTGAGAAGTGACGTTAGTGGTGTGGATTGAGTAGATGGAAAAGCGATATTATATAATTCTCTTGTGGCTTTTGGGTTTAAGAGAACTTTATTGATTTTGTCAAGTTTGGTTTGTAGTGTGTTTTTATTTTCGTACCAGAATAAAAAAGCACACCAAACGAAACAAAAAACGATCATGAGAATTGAATTAAACATATAATTTAGATCAAGGTCAGAAAATTTTTGAATGTTCATGAGTATATTAAAGTTCTTCACCTTCAATGGAATAAGTTTTCACTTCACTCCAGAACGTACTAATATCAAAATAATCAAATCCCGCGTCATGTTCATCAATTACCATTAGGGGTTGATATCCAAGATTTTCAGCAATTTCTTTTGCTGTTTCATAATGCTCTCCATGATTATATGCTTCATCATGGGCTTCCACTTTGAAAAGAAGAAAGTCGGGCACACCATTGGAGTCGTTACATCCCACCACCATTTTAGTGTTAGAGGTAAAGAGGATTTCGTCAATAAAATTAATGATTCCATCAATGTTTTCATTTGGGTCCAACGCGAGGAGATAATCACGTTGTTTGCGGAGCAAAGTGAAGTTAATATTGTTGAAAATATCTTCAAACGAGGTGGTTGTGTTCATGATGTTTAGATTGCGTGGATTTTAATTTGGAAAGAATTTAATCGGGCCAAAAATCAAGATTCTCCGAAAAGCACTTTAGCCATCATTTTTTCTGTGGTGGCTATATCTTTTTGTCCACATTCAAAACAGATATATTCTCCATTTGCTCCATATGGTCTAGTTTCTTCAAAAGCCCCACACAATTCGCAGATATTTTTTGGTTCAGGGCAAATTATCGTAATGTTTCCAATTCTATGCGACATATTACCAAAGCACCACACAATCCAAGCCATCTGGCATTGTATCTTCCTCTTCAAATCCACAGTCGATATCTACTTGAGTGAGACTTTTCAAGCCAATTTCAGCATGATATTCTCCATCCCAATTATAAGCATTGGAACACGAGGAACATAGTCGATATCCATTTCCTTCTTCGTCATTAGACAGCAACACATCTGCTTCTGGATTACAGTTTGACAAAATTTCGATTAGTTCTTTAATTTTCATAGTAAAAATGCAAGGAAACCCCATCCCTTGTGGGTGGGGAGGAATTGCAGTAATAAATTATACGAAAAATAATTAAAAAATCTACAAAAAAAAAGGAAAACACAATTCTTTTATAGAATATAATCATATATGAAACTAACATTAAAGCTAAAGCTGATTCACGAAGTGGATCAGAAGGAGGAATTATTAAAGTTAATGAGACTTTATAATCAAGCTTGCAATTATGTTAGTGAAATTGCTTTTAAAGAACAAGAATTTAGATCATATCCATTGCATCATTTAACTTATAGTAAAATTAGAGAAAAATTTAACCTTCCTTCACAATATGCTATATCTGTTATTTCAACTGTAGCTGATGCTTACAAAACTGAATTAACGAAGGCTACAAAAGAAAAAAGAACATTGACTCAATGTAAGTGGAAGAAACATTCTTCCATTGCTTTAGACACAAGACTTTTATCATATTTTCCAGCAAAGAATGAAATCACTTTAAGATCATTAGACAAAAGATTAAAACTTGGATTAGTGATTCATAATCAAACTCAATTTGATTCAAGAAAAGGAGAAGCTAAATTACTTTATAATCAAGGGAAATTCTATCTAGGTCAAACAATTGACATTAAACAAGAAGAAAAGAAAGAAATCAATGACTATATAGGAGTGGATTTAGGAATAGTAAGGATAGCTTCTGATTCAGATGGAGATTATTATAGTGGAGAAGAAATTGAAAAGAAAAGAATTAAATACACAAAGCACAGACAATCATTAAAACAAAAGAAAACAGCTTCCAGCCGTAGAAGATTAAAGAAGATCGGCAACAAGGAAGCAAGATTTAGAAAAGATATAAATCATAAGATCAGCAAACAAATTGTAGAGAAAGCCAAAGACACTTCAAGAGGAATAGCGATGGAAGCATTAGTTCAATTCTTCAAGAAGGAAACAGTTCGGAAATCCTATAGAAATCAAAGATCAAGCTGGTCATTTTATCAACTAAGGTCATATGTTGAGTATAAAGCTAAATTAGCTGGGATTCCAGTAGTTTTAGTTGATCCAAGGAACACATCGAAGATGTGTTCTAAATGTAATCATATTGATGATGCAAATAGAAAAGACCAAGCACACTTCGTGTGCCAATCTTGTGGCTTCGCCACAAACGCTGATTTTAATGCATCATTAAACATTAAATTTAGGGCTGATGTCAATCAGCCCATTGTAACGAAAGAAATTTCTGTTACAAGCCACGCCTCTTGTGGGCGGGGTAATTGACTGATTGTGCTGATATCAATTTTCAATGTAGCATTGTTTTGTGTGAAACTACCACCTTTGTATTTAATTTCCACATCATATTTCTTTGCCACATCTTGCAATGCAGATTCCATGTCCTTGGCGATGAGATTAATAATGTTTCGATCAATTTGCGTCATGTTGTTTAGATTGTGTGGGTTTTAATTTGGAAAAATTACCCAAGCGGCTGGCATTCTTCTACATAAACGCCACTGAAAGATTCAAAATACCCTTTCCAGGGATAAGTGTAAAACTTAATTCCCTCAATGTCATGCATTGTGTTACAATGGCGCGTTGATCTATCTTTATTATCTTGCTCTATGAAGGCAGATATTTTATTTGCCAAATCACGATTGTGGGTGGCACCAATCACTTCACAATCAGAATTAATGTCAAAACCAAAAGAATCTCCAGTGGAATAAATGACATAAATCACATAAATTTTTTGATCAGGTTGATAATTGTCGATTGTGGTGCTATGGCCGTATTTACCAAATTGAATGCCTAAAAAATCCCAAGAATATTCATAAGAGTCTCGTGACCATGTATCTTCTGGATCACGTCCACCACGATTATAAGATACCACGTAGAAATTTAGCGTAATGTCTTTAGTCATTTTTTCTCCAAATAATTTCTCCATCTCGCCAAACTTTGTGAATATTCCACCAATTATTGATGTTGGTGGTTTTGAACGTCATAGAGGATTTAAATTCTGACACAGTGTTTTCTAATGTAATGCCATTTACACGCACATTAAAGAAAGTACCCACCACATAATGTGAATTTTTGCCCATATGTACATCCTTGACAATAGTGATCAATATGTCTTTTTCATCAATCAAACGATCACCAGGCATCAATTCATAAATGTAAAAATTTTTCTTTTTAATGCAACTTCCACAAACAATTCCCTCAAGAATTTTTGTCTTAGCCAAATTTTCTATTTCTTCGTTTGCCTTGGTTAAGGTTTCGCTATAATCTCCAGAAGCATAAGAATAAAACTTTTGATGCGAAAACTTATGTGATTTAATATTACCACACTCTTTACATTTTGCCTTAATTGTTCTTGATACTTTTGCGTAGGGCATAATTGTTAGTATTATGAAGTTTTAATTTGGAAAAATTACCACTCCACTTTGATTTTTTTATTTGTGCAATGTCCATTTTCATTGATGTCAAAGTAGTTTTTGTTTCCTCTATCTGAATCATGAGAAAGACGATATTGAAACATATCTGCGCCTTCAATTTTATTCATTTGCTTGAGATAATCAATGATATGATCAGCAATATGTTTAGAGTCTGTCAGGTCGTTTGTAAGAGGAATATCTAAAGTAAGTCTGTAAGTGTCCATAATCTTCGAGCAGTAAGTGTCCATAATCTTCGAGTAGTAGGTGGTCGGCGGCGGAGGAATTGAACCTCATTGGTTACCCAGACGATTATAAGTCGTCCCCCTGTAGCCATCAGGATCACCGCCGATATATTTATATACTGAAATTTTTTCGCCTCTTTCGGATTCGAACCGAAAAAAACCACGGATTTTAAGTCCGCCGACTGTACCAATTTGTCACAAGGTCAAGAGGCGATATCTATTTATACGAGCACAATCAAGACAAGATTTCAATAGGAACTGAAAATGAATGCCAATCATCGCCAATATTGTGTAAATATCTTGTTTCGCTCACTGTAATATCACTTTGTGTAAAAGAGAAAGTACAACGTTCATCCAGCGATCTTCCAAGGTATTCTTCCACTTTTTGTGTGACATAATCGTGGAATGTTTCATATTGTTCAATTTGTGCTTTAATATTGTCTGTTTTCATTCTTCAAAATCCAAATCTCTGATGAAATATGAAACTCCGGTGTAAGAAGTTCCTTGATAAAAAGGGTCATAGGGACTATCGAGTAATGTGTCAGTATTTCTATTAAATTGATAGTTTGTATAATGTAGAAGATTTTCTTTACACCAGTTCTCACACTGTTCATGAAATTCTTTTGCTTTTGATTCAGATTTAAATGCTTTTACGCACCATTCACTGTGGTCATCATATTCACCACAACATCCAATAATAATATAAATTTTGTTATTGTTTTCCATGATAAATTATGCAAGAGTGTACTCGATACCATCCACGGTCACTTTCTTACCGGCACATGGACGTTGGTTAACTTTTTCGTTGAATTGTTCTTCGGTGTATTCGACATCCTCAATGTACCATGATTTAACTCCACCAGCCCATTCAACAGCAGGTCCATCTAGGCGATGAAGTTGGTCGTTTTGACACCATCTAATAGTTCCGCAATCATCTACTGTTACAGTGTAAGTTTCCATGTTCTTTAGATTGTGTGAGTTTTAATTTGGAAAAATCTCAAATTTAATCTTCCACCTTGTAAAGTTGTGCCAACGCCACAATCCTTTTAAAATCTTCAAAAGAATCAGGAAAGAATTCTTCACCATCAATCCACCATTCTTTTTCTCCATCAGCATATTCAACAGCAGGGCCATCTACACGATGAAGTAGACCGTTTTGATGCCAGCGCGCTTCGAAATTAAAATTCACTTTTAGGTATGTTTAATTTACACAAGTGCGTGACCAGTATTCATCTTTGTGAACATTCTCACCTGATCCCCAACCAATATTTAGAATGAATCCTTGTTCTAGCAATTCTCCTTCCACTTGTTTGCAATATTCTTCGTCTTTGTTACCATTTTCATCGCGCTCATACACTTCCATTTCAATTGCTTTATCATATCCGAGAAAATCAAGTTCTTTAGTTTCATCATTATAATCCCACAAAAAAACTTCTTCACCAAGCGGCGGTTTAACTTCTGATGCTTTAAAAATTATTAGTTTCATTGTTTTTCTTATTTCCTTGTGCACTTCCATATTCATCATATTTTCCTGTTTCAAATTGAACGATGTGTTTAATAAAGTTTTCTTCGCCACAAAATGCAATTATGTCTACATTATCGAATCTCAACCTTGCACAATCATCGCCACCAACGATAGGCAAACCACTAAGAGCACATGTTTCATTCCAGCAACCCATTTATTTTATCTCCGGTCTTTCTAGAATTTCCATCCAAAACTTTGGATTATGTACGGTGTGATAATAGTCAAAGTCATGGTCATAATCATAAGCCCAACCATATTTGTTTGAAGTTTCGTTATAGTTACGTATTTTATAGAAAAATATTCCTAACACGTTTTTTGGACAAGGGGAATTATAGGTTCCCCTGAAGAGTCAAAGACTCCACTAAGATTCCAGAAGAATCCTTTGCGACTTCTTTTCTCTTCTCTTACCCATTTGGGGACAGGCGGTAGCCTGTCTTCTTCCAGGTTCTTCGAAGCATTTAGGTCGGCATCTGTGGCAAAGCCACAGTGCTTACAACTAAACAGTTTTTCTTTCCTAGAAGATTTTTGAGTCCATCCACAATTACTACATCTCTGAGAACGAAAACTATTATCTACTTCAGACACTACGAAACCTTCGGTTTCTGCAAGAGATTCAAGTTTCTTTTTTATCAAAGTGTAAGTAAAACCAGATAAAAATCGACCTTTATTAGTTCCTTTTCCTACTTGGAAAAGCTTTTCTAAGTTAATTTGTTTGACATCTGAAAGATTCAATTGGTTAATAGACCAATTGATATAATTCTTTCTGTGTTGTTGCGTTCTAAAGAACGACTTGCTTCCTTTTTTCTTACGGGCAAGAACATTCATTATATCTCTTAAATCATAACCGTGATTGTTCTTCTTAGTTACTTGACCATCAGATAATGTTAGTGTAGTAACTACACCTTGATCTGCTCCTAAAGTGGTACCCTCAGTTCTTTTTTCTACTTCAGGTAGTTCAAAACCTAACGAAACATAATCTTTGCTTATTCTAATAGAATTAAGAATTCTTCCTTTAGACTCAAATTCAACATATTTCTTGTGTTTCTTGAAAGGAATTTTGATAGTTTTATCTTTGAACAATCTTAATTGAATGAAACCATCAAAGTCTTTATTAGATTCTTTGATATCAAAGAATCTTGAGTCAATCTGTGGTTCTAAAATATCAAAAGAAGGAATTGTAATTATTTCTTTATGTGTTAAAGATTGTAGTTTTTGTACGTTCTTCTTTTCCTTCATTAAGGAAGAAATCACATATTGTCTTCTCTTGTTTTTATCGGTACAAGAACGTAAAATAGATGAAGCCTGTGTTCCACAGGCTTGCAACATCCTTTGTGTGAACAAATCGTTATCGAATTGTTTAAGAAAATTATTATCTAAGTTAGAATCTAAATTCCAAAGTTTCTTCTTAGCATCAAATTTTGTTAGGTTTTTGTTAGTATAACCGTAGTTCCAGATGTAATTAATGATTCTTTCTACAACTAATGAATATTCTTTTTGAAAGCATTCTAAAGAATGCTTCTTTTGCCTGTTAGAATATTTTGTAGTGATCTTAATTGATCGAATCATTTTCTAGCTCCTTTATCAATTGTTCTGTTTTTCTTTGTGATCGTCTTTGACCATAAATCCTTGCACAAAACGAAGTAATTATTGAAGTAAAGTCAGAAATTAAATCCTCTTTATCATCCTTAGATTCATTAAGAACAACTATTTCTCCGTCGAATAATGTCTTGATGTATTCAAAACCGAATCTAGTCAATCTATCTTTGTGTTCTACTACTATTCTAGAAACCTTTTTATCTTTTAATATTTTCTGTAATTTAGGTCTACTGTCATTTAGTCCTGAAGCACATTCTTTTACAATTTCGTTTACAATCCATCCTTTTGCAAGACAAAATTGTGTAATTCTTTCAGCTTGTGATTCTAGGTTAGATTTATTTTCGGAATTAGAAACTCTAGTATAAACAACATTATATTCTTTTTTAATATCTATTTCATCGGGAATGATTATTGTCCCAGAAGGAAGTTTGTAAGCTGTAGGCAATAAAGAATCTTTAAACATGTTCCAAGCAGTTCTATAAGAAATTCCTTGTTTTTTTGCCCAATCAGATAACTTCATATTAATATTTTACATATAAATAGATAACTATCCTTCTATGATTAACAATATTTTGCTATTCTTTTATTATTTGTATATGATACATGAATGCAAAACTGCTTCAACAAAAAACACCATCGTATTCTTCATCGGGCAAAGATAATTCACACCAATGAGTAAAATTTTTTATGGTTAAATAGCTACCGTCATCATGATCATAATCATAAGCCCAACCATATTTATTTGATGGCGAACCATCAATGATAAATTGAGTGTATTCTACAACTACATAAGTACCTCTCCAAGGTTTGCGACCATGCCAATAAGGGTTGATTACAAGGATTGGTCTATCTTTGGGTGCGTTTTCAGTGTCAGTGCGCCATTTCATTTGGTTCCTCTTTTAGTCAATTGTTTTCATCGTTGTGATTTGAAATAAGCCAATTAATTATATATCAATATACGCACTTATTTCTAACACTTAAAACGATTTTTGTTTTTTCTCTTTTATTTTAAAATCACACAATCTTTCAAATATGCGTGAACTCTCAATAGTCGATTTTTGTTTTCAACCCATATTTGGGAGCATTCTAATTCATTTACTTCAATCGCTTTTGTTTCGCAGACAACCCCAAATTTTTCTTGAGCAATAGTGTCTTTTTCAATGCACACAATTAAATCGTCTGGAAAATTTTCAATTTGTTCTTTGAGTTGTTTAATTGTCATTCATAATCCCCCTTAGCACAATCTACGCCCTTGGCGACATCCCAAAGGAACAAAAGATGTTTTGCTTGTTTAATTGCTTCGTACACATCTTCTTTAGGTACGATATTATCGAATGAATATCGCCTACTCAAAACAAATTGTCTAAATGATTTTGCTTTGAGGGCAATGTCATTTCCAAGCACTTCTGGGTCGGTGCACAATTCAAAAACATGATCGCCAGCACCGGAAAACCATAGACTTTCATCACCATCTAATTTATCTCCATAGAGAGTGCGTTCAGCATGAGCCAAGAAAAGCCCAAGGCAATAGGCAAAACCTTTTCCAAATTCTGATGTGGGATTGCCATCAATATAATCTTCATTGATGTTGACATTTTTCATTGTTATTTAGATTGAGTGAGTTTTAATTTGGAAAAATAAGGGAAGAATTTTAAAAGGAAGCCTCATTGTTCATAGCCATAAAATTTGTAATTTAATTCCATTAAGATGATGGCAAGGGCAAAAATATCATGACTCATACAAACCACAGGATTAACGATTGATCTTTTGTATGATTGTCTTTGCCTCCAACATGTAAGTCCTTTTTCATACGATTTGTAATATGATGTGTTGCCACAGATTTTGTTTGAGTTAATGTAATGATTGAATCTAATGTCACCACGTCCAGAATCATCCTCGTAAGATTCAGAATAAGAAGCACCATATTTGCCGCCAAATGTATGAATTTTCATTTGATTGAATTCCAAAGTTCTTGATCAATCACAACAAAATCTTGATCTGTTTGATTGCATAGGTCAAGCACTTTGTGGGCTGTTTTTAAAGTGACTTTACAATTTTTGATTTCTCGGTTTATATAACCTAAATATTCTAGCAAATATTCAGGGAAATGATTCTTGCCATAACCCAATTCCAACCAATCAGTTAAAAAATCATCATATTTGTAATTTTCATAACTGAATTCTTCAGGGTTTTCAAAGGGGTGTGCCTTTTTAGCAAAAAGCCTCATGAAGAAATTCTTATCACGCTTTTCATTGAAATTATCCACTTGTCGATTGAAACCATCAAACAACTTTTTTTGATATTTTGATTTTAACAAGTCAATTTCATTATTTAATTCTTGAGTCCTAGATTGTAGAAATTCCACCAATTTAGTTTTGTTGATTGATGCTTCACATTTCATAATAATCAAAATTTCGATGTTTTAATTTGGAAAATTTAAAAAGGGAAATCGG
>Ga0114963_10001096_pt1 | contig 18649 bp, 9 predicted proteins | sample C_131016_EF_Meta_FD_87019 | JGI IMG/M metagenome (GOLD analysis project Ga0114963, IMG submission 87019) | Freshwater microbial communities from Lake Croche, Canada to study carbon cycling - C_131016_EF_MetaG | ecosystem: Environmental > Aquatic > Freshwater > Lake | place: Lake Croche, Canada...
CACGAAGGAGCGGCCCTACCTGGGCCCGGTGACGTCGGCACCCCGGGTGGATATCGCGGCGGCCTATCCGGGCGCCGACGGCACCGCCATCGACGGCTTCACCGCCGCCGGTGCGCGTGCCATTGTGATCGAGGCAATGGGATCCGGGAATGCGGGTTCATCTCTCATCGACGCTGTGGCGCGGGCCGCGCGACGCGGCGTCGCGGTGGCAGTGACCAGCCGGGTGCCGGGCGGTCGCGCCCGGGCGACCTACGGACCGGGCCACGATCTGGTTGCGGCCGGGGCTGTGATGGTGCCCCGACTACGGGCCGGCCAGGCCCGCGTCCTGCTAATGGCCGCACTGGGCGCCGGTCTACCCGTCGACTCCGTTATCTCCCGCTGGGGTTGACGGCCAGTCGAGGCTGTCCCTCGGATCGGAGCCCGTCAGGTCCGGTGTGCCGATCGCGAAGGTCCGCATCACGCCCGGCCCGCTGGCGCGGGTCTCGAACCGCACACTGACCACACCGTGCCCGGCGCCCTGCACCCACCCGTGACCGAACACCGGGTGTGTCACGTCGTCACCGATACGCCAATCGTTGACCTCACCCGTCGGCGCAGGTAGCGCGGTGGCGGATGAGTCAGGGTCGCGGTTGTCAAGGTCGCGGTTGTCAAGGTCGCGGTTGTCAAGGTCGCGGTTGTCAAGGTCAGGGGTGTCAAGATCGGGGAACAATGACTCCTGCAACACATCGCTGAGGCCGGAAAACCCAACGCCCACAAGGCGAATCGGGCCGATATCACTGGGATCGAGCAGCAGACGGCGCGCCAAGGACGTGAGCGTTCCGGCATCGGCCGTAGCGTAGGGCAGCGTCGCCGATCGAGTCAGCGTCGAAAAATCGGCTTTCTTCAGTTTGACAGTCACGGTGCGGGCGCCGCGACCGTCGCGCTCCAACCGACGATGAGCATGCTCGGCAATCGGGCCGGCAGCATCACGCAGTTGGCCGAGAGTTGTCAGATCGGCGTCGAAGGTCGACTCGGCACTGATCTGTTTGGCCTCGGCACGTTCTGTCACCGGCCGGTCATCGATACCGCGCGCCAACATCCGCAGCGCCGACCCGCCGGCACCGCCCAGAATGCTGGCGGCCTCCGCGTCAGACAACGCCGCCAACTGTCCGACCGTCGCTATGCCGAGGCGGCGCAACTTCTCCCCGGCCACCGGTCCGATACCCCAGAGCCTGCGCACCGGGAGGCCTTCCAACAGCGACCGCTCCTCGTCGCGCCGGATCACCCGGATACCATCGGGTTTAGCCATTTCCGAGGCAATCTTCGCGATCTGCTTACCCGATCCGGCTCCGACCGAGGTGACCAGGCCGGTCTCCTGGCGCACCCGAAGCCGCAGCTGCGCACAGAATCGTTCGACATCGGCGGCCGTTGCACCGGCGAGATGGGGTGGCTCGCCGAATGCTTCGTCGAAGGACAGTTGCTCCAGCACCGGCACCATCGCCCGAACGGTGTCCATTACCCGCCGGCTGGCGACGCCGTACACCGTGCCGCGGGGTGGTAACACCACCGCCGCCGACCCGATCAACCGGCGCGCCTGGTGCATCGGCATCGCCGAACGAGCACCGAAGGCGCGAGCCTCATAGCTGGCACCGGCCACCACGCCGCGGCCGCCGCGCCCACCGACCAGAACCGGTCGGCCCCGCAGCGTCGGGCGGGTGAGTTGCTCCACGGACGCGAAAAATGCGTCCATGTCGAAGTGCAGCACCCAGCGGGACTCCACAGCCGTGGATGTTAACGGACCAGCACCGAGACCGGTGATCGTGGGAGCCGCGGCGGTGCGATGGTGGTCTGAGAACCCCAAGGCGGAGCGGTATTTTTCCGACAGCCGCGAGCGCACCTGGTAGGTTTCCTCGCGTGAAGTTCAAGGAACGTGCATCCGACGATGCGCTCAAGGTAGTTCATGGAATCGGGCCGCGGCTTCAGAGCCGCATCTACCCCGTATTAACCAGGCTTTCCGGCGGTGAGCTGTTGCTGATCAACAATGGCTACGAGGAAGACCCACCGATGGGATTGCCGTTGGAGGCCTCTGACGAGTCGGGTCGCTACTCCATCCAGCTCTACAACAGCGTCGCGACCCAGACCGACCTCGCCGGCAAGCGCGTGCTAGAAATCGGATCCGGACATGGCGGCGGAGCTTCCTACCTCACGCGTACCCTGGCCCCGAGCAGTTACACCGGAATGGACTTGAATCCGGCCGCGATCGCCCTGTGCCGAAAGACGCATCGAGTGCCCGGCTTGGATTTCGTTGAGGGCGATGCTCAGAATTTACCCTTCCCCGACGATTCCTTCGACGCGATAGTCAATGTCGAGTCCTCGCACAACTACCCCGACTTTCCGCGTTTCCTCGCCGAAGTCGCGCGCGTGCTACGACCGGGAGGACATTTCCTCTACACCGACGTCCGGTACAACCCCGACATTGCCGACTGGGAGGCCAAACTGGCCGACGCCCCGCTGCGGATGGTTTCGCAGCGAGATATCAGTGCAGAGGTCGCTCGAGGGTTGGAGAGGACCTGGGAGCACTACTGGCGCGGCGTGGTAGACCGCCGGACACCGAGACCGCTGCGTCCCATCGCCCGAAATCTCGTCGGCGGTCTGACCTTGAGCAATGCCCGCAGGCTGCAAGAAGGCGAAATGTCCTACCGGATCTACGACTTCACCAAAGACTGACGCGTACCGCCGGTAGGCGGCTACATCTTCGCGATAGCCACCCGAATGCCATCGCCAATCTCGATGCCGTCGGCCGGTTCGCCGAATTCGAAACTCGTGGCCAGTACCTCCCCGGCAATCAGATCGCGATGGGCTTCGGCCCAGCCGGCCCGCGCAGTCGGCACTGCCATCATCACGCTGATCCGATCACTAACGTCGAGTCCCGAGGACTTGCGCAGATCCTGAAGTTCCCGGATGCGGTCCTTGGCCCATCCCTCAGCCTCCAACTCGGGTGTAACGGTGCCGTCGAGGACGACCAGCCCATTCCCGCCCGGTAGGGCGGCGGTGAACTGCTCGTCGGCGGCAACCAGTCGGGAGCTGTACTCCTCGGGCAGCAGCCGCACCTCGCCGGCACTGAGCGTGCCATCGGGGTTCACCACCCCGGCCCCGGCCTTGACGGCTCTGATGGCGTCCTGGACCGCCTTGCCCAGCCGCGGGCCCGCGGTCCGGGCGTTGACCGTCAGTTCAAATCGTCCATAGCCGGCGATATCGTCGGTGAGTTCCACCGCCTTGACATTGAGCTCGTCAGCTATCAGTTCGGCAAAGGGTGCCAGGATCTGCGGATCATCAACCGCCACAATGAGTTTCGACAGCGGAAGCCGAACTCGCAACTTGTTCGCCTTGCGTAACGAGGACGCCGCGGAACACACCTCCCGAACCTGGTCCATGGCGGCGACCAGATTCGGTTCTGCCGGAAGCGCACCCGCCTGTGGCCAGTCGGTCAGGTGCACCGAACGTCCGCCGGTGAGACCGCGCCAGATCACCTCCGTTGCCATCGGCAGCAGCGGCGCAGCCAGTCGGGTGGTGACCTCGAGGACGGTGTGCAGCGTGTCGATGGCGTCGGGATCCTCCGTCCAGAACCGCGAACGCGACCGGCGCACGTACCAGTTCGTCAGCACCTCGGTGAACTGGCGCAATTGCTCGCATGCCCCGGAGATATCGCAGACGTCCATGGCCTCGGTGAGACCGTCGCGTAACGCCGCCAGCTTGGCTAGGACGTATCGGTCCAGCACGTTGCCCGCATCAGTGCGCCAGGAGCCGATGCTCGGGGCGTAGAGCGCCAGGAAGCTGTAGGCGTTCCACAGCGGCAGCATCACCTGACGCACACCTTCGCGGATTCCCTGCTCGGTAACGACCAGGTTTCCGCCCCGCAGGATCGGCGAGGCCATCAGGAACCAGCGCATGGCATCCGAGCCGTCCCGGTCGAACACTTCGTTCACGTCGGGGTAGTTACGCAGCGACTTGCTCATCTTGGCACCGTCGTTACCCAGCACAATCCCGTGTGCCACGCAGGTTTTGAATGCTGGGCGGTCGAACAGCGCGGTCGCCAACACATGCAGGGTGTAGAACCAACCCCGGGTCTGGCCGATGTATTCGACGATGAAGTCGCCGGGGAAATGGCCTTCGACCTGCTTATCAGGGTTGGAAGATTCGACACCGCGGAACCAGTCGTCATTCTCGAACGGATAGTGCACCTGGGCGTACGGCATGGAGCCGGAGTCGAACCAGACGTCGAAGACATCCTCGATCCGTCGCATCGTCGCCGCACCGGTCGGGTCATCCGGATTCGGACGAGTCAATTCGTCTATGAAAGGTCGGTGCAGGTTGTCCGGCCGGACGCCGAAGTCTGCTTCCAGTTCGTCGAGGCTGCCGTAGACGTCGATGCGCGGGTGGGCCGGGTCATCGGAGGTCCACACCGGAATCGGGGTGCCCCAGTAGCGGTTTCGCGAGATCGACCAGTCCCGGGCCCCAGACAGCCACCTACCGAACTGACCGTCTTTCACGTGTTCGGGATACCAGGTGATCTGTTCGTTGAGTTCCACCATCCGATCGCGAAAATCCGTCACCTTCACGAACCACGACGACACCGCGCGGTAGATCAGCGGATTGCGGCACCGCCAGCAATGCGGATACGGATGGTCATAGGTCTCATGGCGGATCAGCACAGGCTTATTCGCCGCGGCCGGTCCGGTGCCGTTCTTCAGGTCCCGGATGATCGCCGCGTTGGCATCGAATACCTGTTGGCCCTGGTAATCGGGCACGCTCGCGTCGAAGCGGCCCCGGGCGTCCACCGGAGTGACCGGGGTGATTCCGACGGTGTCGGTGGTGGCCTTGTCGTCCTCGCCGTAGGCCGGCGCCATGTGCACGATCCCGGTGCCGTCCTCGGTCGTGACGAACTCCCCGCGCAGTACCTGGAATGCGTTGGCGGAGTCGGCGAAGTACGCGAACGGCGGCAGATAGCGCAACCCGATCAATTGCTCACCGGTATAGCTGCCGAGGATCGCGGGTTCCTCCCCCAGTTCACGCACGTACGCCCCGAGGCGTTCACGGGCCACCACCAGTCGCCGGCCATCGACCTCCACGACGACATAGTCCATCTCGGGGTTGACTGCCACCGCCTGGTTGGACGGCAGTGTCCAGGGTGTGGTGGTCCAGATCAGCAGGTAGGTGCCGTCGAGGTCGGAATCGTTTGCGGCGATGAGGAATCCGACGGTGACCGCCGGGTCCTGGCGGCTCTGATAAACATCATCATCCATCCGCAATTCGTGGCTGGACAGTGGAGTCTCGTCGTTCCAGCAGTACGGCAGCACCCGCACGCCCTCATACGCCAGACCTTTGTCCCAGAGTTGCTTGAACGCCCAGATGACCGATTCCATGAACGGCAGATCGAGGGTCTTGTAGTCATTGTCGAAATCCACCCAGCGGGCCTGCCGGGTCACATAAGCTCGCCACTCGGCCGTGTACTTGAGCACTGAGTCCCGGCAGGCAGCGTTGAACGCACCGATGCCCATCGCCTCGATTTGTGCCTTGTCGGTGATCCCCAGTTGACGTTGCACCTCGAGTTCGGCGGGCAGTCCGTGGGTGTCCCAGCCGAACCTGCGCTCCACCTTGTAGCCGCGCATGGTGCGGTAGCGCGGAATGATGTCCTTGACGTAGCCGGTCAGCAAATGGCCGTAGTGCGGTAAGCCATTGGCGAACGGGGGTCCGTCATAGAAGACGTATTCTTCGGCCCCGTCGCGGCCCTCGATGCTGGCGCGGAAGGTGTCATCGGCAGCCCAGTACTGCAGCACCTCACATTCGAGGGCGGGAAAGTCCGGCGGGCCGCCGGCGTGCTTCGGGTAGCCGTTCTCTGTCACAGTGCCGTCGGTCTCCGGTGCCGTTGGGGCACGGGGACGACGACGCGCGATGCGCGAGCGCCGCGGTACCACCCCGCTTACGCACGCGCGCAGGCGTACGTCGCTCTTTACGGGCTGTGACGGGCCCCGACCGTCCGGTTCTACTGGGCCCGAGGGTCTCGGGACCGTTCTTCCGGAGGCTCCCCGGTGATAGCCGGATCAACGCCGTTGGGGTGATTCTAGCCGCACAGCCGGCCCATACCGGGTGGGCCACTGTCGCGGGTCACCCGAGTTCTCACCGCAGGTCACCTAACATGGTGCAGTGGCTCGAACCCGCCGTCCGGCACAGATAGCCCCAGACGTAGGAGCCGAGGACATCGAAGGCGGGGGCTTCTTCGGATCCCTCGGTGGGTTCGTCGTGCGCTGGCCCTGGTTGGTGATCGCGGCCTGGATAGCACTGGCGATCAGTCTGACCGTGGCCTTTCCGCCATTGGCCGTTCTGGCGCAGAAAGCGCCAGCATCCATCCTGCCGGCCAATGCGCCCTCGGTGGTCAGCCAGAAGCAGATGAGCGAGACTTTCAAAGAGGCCAGCTCCGACAACATTCTGCTGGTAGTCCTGACCAACGAACGAGGATTCACGCCGGCCGACGAGGTGATTTATCGCAACCTGGTCAGCGCACTGCGTGCCGAGACCGAGGACGTCGCAGCGCTGCAGGACTTCGTCACCACGCCACCGCTGCGCGAGATACTCGCGAGCAAGGACAATAAGGCTTGGCTGCTGCCGGTCAATATCGTCGGCGAGGTGGCGACGCCAAAAGCGATCGCCGCGACGAAGCGCGCCATTCAAACCGTGCAGAACGGCGTGGCCGGCACCTCGTTGCAGGCTTACACCACAGGACCGGCCGGCACCTTCAACGACATCAAGGACATCGGCGACCTTGACATATCCACTATCGAGATCGCCACAGTGTTGGCACTGCTGACGATTTTGCTGATGGTGTACCGCAACCTTTTGACGATGATTTTGCCGCTGATCACCATTGGGGTGTCCCTGGTGTCAGCCCAAGGCGTCGTGGCGGGTATGGGCACGCTCGGCCTGAGCGTATCCTCCCAGACCATCGTGCTTCTCACCGCGATGCTCGCCGGCGCCGGCACCGATTACGCGGTTTTCCTCATCAGCCGTTATCACGACTATCTACGAACGGGCACGGAGTCCGATACGGCCGTGCGCAACGCGCTGGCCTCGGTAGGCAAGGTCATCACCGCTTCCGCCGCCACCGTCGCGGTGACGTTCGTGGGCATGATCTTCACGAAACTGACGGTCTTCTCAACCGTCGGCGTCGCCCTGGCCGCGGCCATCGCCGTCGGATGTGCGGGCGCACTGACCTTTCTGCCGGCGCTGCTGACGCTGGCGGGCCGCCGGGGCTGGGCCCGGCCGCGGCGGGACCTGACGGGCCGATTCTGGAGGCGGTCGGGTATCCGAATCGTGCGCCGCCCAGTGATCTACCTCGCGACAAGCCTGGTCGTCCTGGCAATCCTTGCCTCCACCTCGCTCATGGCGACGTACAACTACGACGATCGCAAGGCCTTGCCCATCACGACCGCAAGCATCCAGGGATACGACGCGATCAGCCGGCATTTTCCGTTGAATGCCAGCCTGCCGCAGTACATCCTGATCTCGTCTCCACATGACTTGCGCACCCCCACTGCGCTGGCCGACATGGAGCAGCTGGCCTACCGGGTGAGCCAGGTTCGCGACATCGACATCGTTCGCGGGATCACCCGACCCACCGGAGAATCTATCGAACAGGCCCGGCTGTCATTCCAGGCCGGCGAGGTCGGAAATCCGCTGAACCAGGCTGCGCAAGCGATCAATACCAATACCGGCAACCTCAACACCCTCGCGGGCGGCGCCGACCAGATTGCCGATGTACTCGGCGGAATTCGCGGCCAACTGGGGCAGACGCTGGCCACCGTCAACTACCTGGTGCGTGCGTTGGCGTTCATGCAGAACCAGTACGGCACCGGCAAGGCACTGCCAGGGTTCGAACTGGGCAGCGATCCGCTCAACACCATCCACGGCCTCGGCGGCCACATGGGGGTGAATACCGGTGACGCCGTAGCGGCATACGACAAGTCGATTGCGCCCGTCCTCAAAGCCCTCAACGGAAACGCGGTCTGCGACGCGGATTCGGAATGTGTGGCTACTCGCGCCCGCCTTCAATTGCTGGCCGAAGCCCGCAACAACGGCACCCTCAACCAGATCGCCAACCTCTGCAGCCTGCTGGAGGGGGTACCGGGTGATCCCACCGCATTGCCGGCCGAGCAGCCGATGCCGACACCCGTGATCCCGGGCAAAGAGAAGCCCGGTCCGTTCACAACCACCGGCGGCGCGCCCTCCCCGGGTGGCCTGGGTTCGGCGCCCTCCCCCGGCGGCATGGGCCCAGCGTTGGATTCGATCAGTCAGAGCCTTCAGGCAGCCGGGATCAGCAATCCAGCAGAACTGGAGTCCCAACTGAACCAGCTCCAGCAGGGCATCGACTTGCTGGCCGTTGCCAGTCGCCAGGTGGCCGATGGCGTCGCTCTCCTGGTCGACCAGACTAAAAGGCTCGGCGTTGGCCTCAATCAGGCATCCTCGTTTCTGCTATCGATGAAACGCGACGCCACCACCCAGTCGATGGCCGGCTTCTACATACCGGGGCAGATCCTATCCGGCGCCGAATTCAAGAAGGCCGCCCAAATCTTCATCTCCCCGGACGGCCGAACCGCACGCTACCTAGTTCAGAGCAAGCTCAACCCGTTCGCCACCCCGGCGATGGATCAGGTCAACGAGGTTCTCGCTGCAGCGCGCGGAGCCCAGCCCAATACCACCCTCGCAGACGCCTCGATCAGCATGACCGGCTTAACGGTGACTCTTCGCGACACCCGTGACTACTACCTTCAGGACTTACGACAAATAGTGACAACGACGATTCTCGTTGTCCTCAGCATTCTGATTGTCCTCTTACGGGCGCTGGTTGCACCGCTGTATCTCATTGTCTCCGTGATTGTTTCATATCTTTCGGCGCTGGGCATGGGCGTGGTCATGTTCGAATTCATCCTGGATCAGGAATTACACTGGAGCGTGCCGGGCCTGACGTTCATCATTCTGGTGGCGGTGGGTGCGGACTACAACCTGCTGCTGATATCCCGCATTCGCGACGAATCCCCGCACGGCATCCGTTCCGGCGTGATCCGGACCGTCGGCCAGACCGGTGGAGTTATCACTGCGGCCGGGTTGATCTTCGCGGCCTCGATGATCGGTCTGCAGTTCTCCAGCATCACCACCCTGGTCCAGATCGGCTTTATCATCGCGGCCGGCATTCTGCTGGACACCTTCCTGGTCCGAACCATCACCGTGCCGGCCATTGCGGTACTGGTGGGCAAGGCGAACTGGTGGCCGTCGAAGTGGCAGCCACCAGCACCGAGCCCGCAAAAGAGAGCTGAGGTACCCGAACCGGTCGGCGCGACGACGAGTTGAAGACCGCCGGACGCGGATGTCCGGTGGGACAACAGGATCGGTAGTAGTCCGGCTCCGGGCAGTAATGTGGGAGCCCATGTGGACGACGGTGATAATCCTCGCCCTCGCACTTAACTTGGAGCCGAATCGGCTCGGGATTATCGGACTCCTACTCCTACGTCCTGACCCGGTCCGTCAGTTACTAGTATTCCTCTGCACCAGTTATCTGTGGAACTTCGGTGCGGGGCTCATCATTCTTTTCGTCATCAATCGCGGCGCCCTCCTGCACGGAGCGTCAAGCAGTGCCGTCATGCAGATCGGAGTGGGTGCGCTGGCGCTCATTGCGGCCGCCATACTGTTCACCAACATCCCGATGCCGGGCAGCAAGGCCCGCGCCTCGGCTCCAGCGGGTCAGTCGGGCGAATCCACTGGCGTGCCCTCAAGCGGACTCCCACTCGTCGACAACTTCGCCAAACGCTTCGGAAAACTAGTGCAGGGGCGTTCCCTGTGGTTGGCGGCGGCTTTGGGAGTCGGCATCGCACTGCCCTCGGTCGACTACGTTGCCATGCTGCTGTTGATCGCCGCATCCGGCGAACCGCTCAAAGTTCAGGTGGCCGCGCTATTCACCTTCATGACCGTGGCGAACACCATTTTGCTAATCCCGATGTTCGGCTACATATTCGCCAGGGAACGGACGGCTCGCATACTGGAGAACCTTCGCTCCTGGGTACTGGCACGCAAGCGTCGCGACTACGCCGTACTACTTGCCATCGCAGGTGCCATGATGCTGGGAGTCGGAGTCCATCGCCTCTGATCAGGCCAGCCGGCAGTACTGTTTGAGGTTCAGTGCCTCAAGGTAGTCTCTGTCAACTTTGAGCGCAGAGTCCGCCGGAGAGTTTCGCTGCGACGTCAGGGGTTCGCCACCGCTGAAGAAGTAGTATTTCGGGGCGTCGCCGAAAGTACATCGGTCACTCAACTTCGCATAGTGGTCCTTGCGGAGATAGAACAGCGAGCGATTGACGAACACCGGTACGTAGTTGTCGATGAAGTAGTCATCGTGGGTGATTCCCGACTCCTGGGTGAAGGAGGAGTGCAACTGGATGAGGTCTGGGCGTTGGGATCTCAGGTAGTCCGGAAATCCAGCCCACCCGGTCTTTGTGAGTTCGCTGTTGGCCAACAGCCCGAGATCGAGGATCTTGATTTTCTCGCAGCACAATCCGGGTTGGCCCACATCGGTAACCAGTACCGAGATCTGCGGCAGATCCAGAAGTGCCCGAACGCGCTCCATGGCTTCGCCATTGGCGTGGAATGCAGAAAAGGAGTACACCTCGACTCGAGGATCGTCGCTGAGGAGTCGTGCCGTCCGCATGGCCATGCCGGCAGTGTCGTAGGCGATGAGGCCGACGCACGGGACGAGGAACATGCCGGCGATGGCCAGTCGGGAACCGACGCCCAACCTACCTCGGAACTGGTCGGGAATCGGCACCGAATGCACTGCAGCCACGACCAGCACGATCAACGCCGACATTCCCATCCGGCCCGGCAACGTGAAGATGTTGGCACCGAACACGACCGTGAATGCAAAGAAAGCAGCCGCGTAGGCCAGGCCGAAACTGATCAGGACCGGAACGTCACGAGCCAGCGCACGGCTCTTGAGTCGGGCCAGCTTGTATCGGAGGCTCTGACCGGAAACTCTCAGCAGGATAAGAAAGACCACCACCGCGGGCAACGCGGTGACCACCGGCTCAAAAACCCATCCATAAATCTGCTGGCCCCACCACGCCGGCGACGGATACGGCGGTGAGTACGGCGGCATCTGTTTCGCAATCATCGTGTTCGTGAATAGAACAGTGCCGAAGACCACGTAGCGCACTACGACAAGGACCGCGACAGAGACGACCGGCGCAACGATCATCGCAACCAGCGATCGACGATTCCGCGGAGACGACAGCACCCATACTGCGATGACTCCGACACCGACGTACCCGGTTGCTTCCAGCCGAATCCACGGCACAAGTGCCGCCAGCATGGCCAAACTCACCCAGTGCCGACCGTCGTCGTCTCGGAGCAGGACCAGAATGCCAAGTACGACCAGACACAACAGCGACATCTCCATGCCGTTGCCGGTTTCGGAGCGGATCGGCCCCAGCAGGAACACCAGCAGGGTGATCCACCAGGCAGCCCGGGGAGCAGCCGGGCGGATCAGTCGATAGAACAGCACCGCCGCAGCCGCAGAGCACACCGCAGCCACAAATTGCGAAGCGAAGTGAAACCAGTAGAAATTCGGCGCGAAGGCCTTGTACACACCGGCCATCATGAGAAACCACAGCGGACTGGTCGCGCCCTCAACCTGTTCGGACACCGGCGTCAGGGCGATATGTCCGGTCTCGGCGAATGTTCGGGAGAATGCGAGCGTGATGAACCCGTCATCCCATGCCTGCACACCGACAGCCAGCGCAATGGCGAGATGGGCCACCAGCACAGTGCTGAACAGCACCCCAACGGTCTGCAATCGAGGTCGCGTGTCCTCAGCCGCAGGTTCTAGCACGGTGGCAAATTATGCCAGAAGGCCGCTAGTCGATCGCCGCGCTGAGTCCGAACTCCGCCAGCGTCTGCTGAACCAGTGCGCGTAGGCGTGCCTTCGAGTTCTCCTCGCCGAGTTGATAAGCCTCCACTGAGATTGAGATCTTGCCGTTGATGCGGCCGGACACTACGACCAGCTGGCCGTGGGAGCGCTGCATCTCACCGATGGTGACGTCGCTGTCGAGTGCGCGGATGAAGACGTATTCGGCCGGCGTGCCGTCGACCCGAGCCAGATCCGGCGGGAGATCACCCAGATTGGAGCATGAGATAGGCAAGTCCTCGGAGTAGGCGAACATCAGGTCTGCGACACCCTTGACGGACCCCTTGGGCAGCCAGGGAATCAGCGCGAGCAGCTCCATGGTCGGATCGGGCTCGTTTTTCGCCTTCTCGCGTGCCTCGCGGACCCCGTTGCGGGCCTCGGTGAGATCGGCTGTGACCCTCGTTGGATCGACCGTCGCGCTCGCGAATGCCATCGCTAAGGCGCGATCGTCATCGAGGCTCTCTCGGTGGTTGACGGCGCACTTAAGCAACACCGAACCGTCGGCTTCACGTTGTCGACCCAGATGTTCACAAAGCTTCGCGGCAAAACCGGCAAGCAACGAATAACTATTGCCACCAAGGGATTCCGCCTTGGCGTCCCATTCGGGAATATCTACATAAATGGCGACGGACGGAACGACGACATGGCGTCCGTCCACCGGGCCGACATCTGCGGCGCGGGCGCGGGCGAAGTCGTCACGCTTGGACCGGATCATCTTCGCTGCCTTGACCGCCGTGCGGACCGTTAACGGAACATCCCGCAGGGCCTGACGAAGATCGGCGGCAATGGCCTTACCGCGGGTACGGGATCCCGGGCGGTCATAGCCGGTTACACGGACATTGCCGGTGATCCCTTCGAAGACCGCCATCAGGGCGCCGACACCATCACCGATGACATGCGATGCAACGATGCTGGCCGCGGTGGACCCGTCGTCGAGGGGTTGCAGTGCCAGGTGCCAGCCCGGCCCACGTTCGGGGTCGATGGGCAGGCTTGTCAGTTCGTCCGCCCAATCCATCAGCTCGGCGCGGGGCCGCGACCGCTCGGCAACGTGGACCGGTGGCGGCGGGCCCTCCGGTTGCACCCAGCGCGGCCGGCCGAACGGCAGCGGTGATCGCTCGATGAGCCGGCTGCCCAGCGACGCATAGAGGTTGCGGTGGAATCGCCGGAAGCCCTCGTGATCGAAGGCGTGCTCGTAGACCCAGACGCATTGCATCAATTGCCCGCGCCCGGTGGCTCGCTGCAACTCGAGCGCGGCATGGTCGAGGAACTCCAGCCGATGCTCATTAACCTGCTCGGCCTCCCGCCGACGCAGCAGCCGTCGTTGCGGGCGGGTCTGAGTTGTCACCGGTTCCTCTTTCGACTGTGCGGTTTTGAACTGTGCGGTTTTGAACTGTGCGGTTTGCAACTATGCGATTTGCAACTGTGCGATTTGCAACTGTGCGGTTTTCAACTACACGATCTCGCCGGTGAGACCGAACTCGGCAAGCGTCTGAGCCACCAGTTCACGCAGCCCGCGCTGGGAGTTGTGGGCGCCTGGCTGGTGACTTATCACCGAGAGCGAGATGATGCCGGCGATGCGACCGGCAGTGACGGTCAGGATGCCGCCCCGGCGATCCAGGGACTCGCGCGTGACGTTGCGGTCCACGCCCCGGAAACTGAAGTACTCCGCCGCGGTTCCGTCAGCGCGATTTAGTTCGGGCGGTAGGTCTCCGAAGTTGGAGACCGAGACCGGCAGGTCGGACGAGAAACCGAAGGCGACGTCGACGATCCGGCCGAAGGCCCGCTTCGGAACGAACGGCAGCAGGGGCAGCAGTTCCACCACCTCGTCGGGAACCTCGCGGGCGGTCTTGAGTCCGGTGCGGATCGCGGTCCGTACCCCGGTCAGGTCGGTGGTAATGCCCTCCGGGTCGAATCTCACGCTGGCGATCGACACCACGTTGCCGCCGGTGTCATGAAGGCCTTCCCGTTCGCTCACCGGGATCATCAACGTCACCGCGCCGTCGGAGCCGCTGGTCCGCCCGAGTTGCTCGGCAATCCTGCCGGCAAATGCCGCAACCAGCGAAAAGCTATTGCCGCCAAGGCTTTCGGCGAGGGCATCCCACGCGCCGACGTCGATGAAGATCGACGTCGACGGCAACTGGGCGGTGCCAGCGGCTGCCGGGAGGGCCGGTCGCGACGCCGACGGGTGGGACAACTCGCCCCGACGCTGAACGGCTACCTTGACGGCCTTTCGAATGGTCCGACCCAAATCGGGGAGGTCGCGGGCGATCTGGCGAAGGTCTCCCACCACCGCCTGTCGCCGGGATCGCGACCGGGGCTGCGGATACTTGATGTCTCTGGAGGTGCCGTTGACTGCATCCACCGCCGCCATGAAGGCACCCACCCCGTCGGCGATGCAGTGGGACACCACCAGACTTACCGCCGTGGATCCGTCGGCGAACCGCACAGCGCTCATCCGCCAGCCCGGCCCCCACTGCGGGTCCAGCGGCAGTTCCACCTGCTCGTCGGCCCATTCGAAAAATTCGCTCCGCTGACGACCGGACTCAGCGATGTCCAACTCGGCCGGCGGCGGTGCGGCCACCCACCGGTGGCGGCCGAAGGGCAGCGGCGAAGGCTCGACGGACCGGGCCATGAGGCCCCGCCCGAAACCGCTTTGGAAGCGTCTCAGGCCCTCGAGATCAACCGGGTGCTCGTAGATCCAGAGCGCCTGCATGACCGCTTCCTGGCCGGCCTCCCGCAATCCCAGGAACAGAGCCTGATCCGGGTAGGCCAGTACGTTGTCCGGTTCCGGGTTGCGCTCGCCATCGGCCACGATGGTCACACCTTCGCCTTCGGTATCCGCGGAGAAGACAGTGTGTCCGCTCGGCCTTCGGCTGCACGCAGGTAAATCATTTTCATGAAATCTACGTACTGCGCCACCGACTCCCGAGCAACCGGGTTATCGGGGTAGGCCACGGTGACTGTGGTTCCGGTATCGCGCCGATTGACCCACATACCGATCTGATTTGCCGCCCCGAGGTCGGTGTACAGCTGACCGTTACGCGCCTGCCACTGACCCATGACTACCGGATCCAACGGAGGCAGACCGATATCGAGATAGGACAGCATCGGGACGCCGGGACCTGGTTTCCTGATGCCGGGCACCGAGGCGGCCAACTCCAGCACCCGCTCGATCGGAACATTAGCCAGGTGCGTGCCGGTGTCGAAGGCGGTTTGGGCGGCCCTGGCAGCCTGTTCAAACGACTTTCCCGTCACCGGAACTGCAATCGGGACTACGCCGGTGAACCAACCGGTGGTGATCAACTCGGCCGGGGTACTTCGGGTCGTCGTCGGAGTGATCACCCGGTAGGTATCAATGCCGGCTAGCTCCCGCTCCGCGATTGCCGCACAGGCGAACACTCCACCGATGAAGCGAACCCCCACCGAGGTGCAAACCGATTCGAATCGATCGGTTTCGTGAGCATCCATCAATTGCACCGTGATGAGATCGCCGGTGTAGGGTAATGACGGATCACCAAGCGGCAGAGGGAATTTGGGGAGGGTGCCGCCACTTTGTTGCAGAAATTCAATCCACTCGACAACTTCTGGGGAATGCAGCGTCAGCCCTTCGGTGTAGACACGTTGACGAACGCAGTAATCGTTGTAGCTACCGGTCTCCGGAAGTCGAATCGGTGCGCTGCCTTCCACGAGCGCCGAATAGTTCATATTCAGTTCGACGAACAAATTAACCATGAACATCGCGTCGGCGTGAACATGATCGATACATGCGTAGAAGGTGAAGTGATCGGCACGCTGGATCACACCGAATCGGAAGCAGTCCCATTGCAACGGACTGGGCGTGCCAAGAATGTGCTCTCGCCACTGGGTTGATGTCATCTCGCCGAGTTTGGTCGCGACGTACTTGATATCCGCCGGATCGGTGATCGTATGCCGGATCACACGATCGTCGTCGTCAAATTCGAACCAGCTGTGATAGGTGTCGTGGCGGCGCAGATAGGAGTTGATCACGTAGGTCATCGCCCGGATGTCGCAGCGCCCCGCAATGTTCCACGACGGGATCAGCAGGCGGGCCATCTCCAGCCCGTTCGCCGAGTGATTTCGGTAGGTCCGGATGTGCTGCTCCTGCTGGTAGCTGGCCGGCACGTCCGTCGCCGGGGCCTGAGCAACCTTGCTCGCACATGCAGGAGACGGGCCCCACGACACGACTGACCCCGGCGAGTCCGCCCACTCATTGATTGCCGTCAGCGCAACCACTGAACTGCTCCTTGATTGGATCCCGTCAGCGAACTGACGTGATGACACCGGCCAACGTATCGCACAGGCTATCGGCCAGCGCGCGAACGGTGGTGATGTCCATGGATCGAACACGGATACCAGTCTCCGTCTCGATCCGGGTACGCAGCTCGAGGTTGCCCAGCGAGTCCAAACCATACTCCGAGATGGGCCGATCTGGGTCGACCGACCTGCGTAAAATCAGGCTCAGTTGCTCGGCGACCAGACGACGGACCATCGCAGGCCATTCGTCGCGCGGCGCCGATTGCAGCTCAGCACCGAAGCTGCTGGAATCGGCCGGACGGTCCGCGGTCGACTGGAAAGCCTCGGCGAATGGACTGCGCTGGGCCAGATCCGTCAGCCACGGCGTGCCAATCACCGGCGCGTAGCCGGTATGGGCGCGGTTGTGGCGCAACAGCGCCTCGAAGGCATGCGCGCCCTCGTCCGGGCTGATCATCGTGGTGTCGCCACCGGCCGCCAAATGGGCACCTGCGCCGATCTCGCCCCATGCCGCCCACGCGATCGCGGTTGCAGGCAAACCCTGGCCGCGTCGCCAGTGCGTGAACCCGTCTAACCAGCTGTTCGCCGCCGCGTAGGCGCCCTGCCCGGGTGAACCCAGCAGCGCCGCCGCCGAGGAGAACGAGCAGAACCAGTCCAGCGGTTGGGTGGTGGTGGCCCGATGCAGATGCCAGGCCCCGTAGACCTTGGGTGCCCAGTCCCGCTCGAGAAGCTCGTCGGTGATGTTGGTCAGGATCGCGTCCTCGACCACCGCGGCCGCGTGCAGCACGCCGCGCACCTGGAGTCCGGTTGCGGTGGCCTCCGCCACCAGGCGGTCGACGGTGTCGGAGCGTGCGATATCACCACTGACCACTTCGACCTGAGTGCCCGCAGCGCGCATCCGCTCGACCTCCGCCAGCACCGCCGGCTTCGGCTCCGACCGGGAGTTGAGAATGATACGACCGCAGCCAGCAGCCGACATCTTCCCGGCCAGGAACAATCCCAACCCGCCGAGCCCGCCGGTGACGATGTACGCGCCATCGCTTCGGAACACCCGCGCCTGCTCCGGCGGGATCACCACATTGCTGTGGCCGGTCCGCGGAATCGAGAGCAGAAGCTTGCCGGTGTGCTCTGCCGCACCCATCACGCGGATGGCGGTGGCCGCTTCGACCAACGGGTAGTGCGTGGTTTCCGGCTGCGGCAGAACGCCTTCGGCAGTCAGCCGGTAGACGGTGGTGAGTAGCTCGCGAATCTGGGCCGGGTGCGTCGAGCACATCAGTGCGAGGTCCACGCCGTAGAAGGAGAGGTTCCGACGGAACGGGAAGAGGCCCATCCGGGTGTCGGCATAGATGTCCTTCTTGCCGATCTCGACGAACCGGCCGCCGAAGGCCAGCAGCTCCACACCGGCCCGCTGGGCAGCGCCGGTCAACGAATTGAGCACGATATCGACGCCATATCCGTCGGTATCCTGACGGATCTGGTCGGCGAAGTCGACGCTACGCGAGTCATATACATGATCAATACCCATGCGGCGCAACATGTCCCGGCGGTCTTCTGTGCCCGCGGTGGCGTAGATCTCTGCTCCGGCGAGCCGCGCGATCGCGATAGCTGCCTGGCCCACGCCGCCGGTGGCGGAGTGGATCAGCACCTTGTCGCAGGACGTGATCCGAGCCAGATCCTTCAGTCCGAACCAGGCGGTGGCGGCCGCGGTCGACACCGCGGCGGCCTGATCATCACGCAGCCTGAAGGGCAGTTTCACCGCCACATCGGCATCGCACGTCACGAAGGTGCCCCAGCAACCGTTCGGCGACATACCGCCGACGCGGTCGCCGACCCGATGTGCGGTGACGCCCGGCCCCACGGCAGCCACCACTCCGGCGAAGTCAATGCCCAGCTGCGGATTGCCGGCGAAGCTCGGATAGCGACCCATCGCGATCAGTACGTCCGCGAAGTTCAGGCTCGATGCGGTGACGGCCACCTCGATCTGACCCGGTCCGGGTGTGATCCTCTCGAACGCGGTGAGTTCGAGTGTCTGCAGGTCACCCGGCGTGCGAATCTCCAGCCGCATGCCTTCGCGCTCGTGGTCGACGACGGTGGTGTACCGCTCCTCCGGCCGGAGCGGACTCGGATAGAGGTGGGCGGTGTACCACTGAGAGGCACGGAATGCGGTCTCGTCCTGATCCGAGCCGAGCAGCAGCTGGTCGGCGACATACTTGATGTCGGTCGTCTCGTCGACGTCGATCTGCGTCGGCCGCAGGTGCGGGTGCTCGGCTCCGATGACGCGCAGCAGGCCGCGGACGCCTGCCTGTTCGAGGTTGGGCCGCTCGCCGGCGAGCACCGCCTGCGCGCCCCGGGTCACGACGTACAACCTCGGCGGATCGCCGGCCACCTCGGTCA
>Ga0114963_10001098_pt1 | contig 18635 bp, 19 predicted proteins | sample C_131016_EF_Meta_FD_87019 | JGI IMG/M metagenome (GOLD analysis project Ga0114963, IMG submission 87019) | Freshwater microbial communities from Lake Croche, Canada to study carbon cycling - C_131016_EF_MetaG | ecosystem: Environmental > Aquatic > Freshwater > Lake | place: Lake Croche, Canada...
AGCAGCATACGGTCTAGAAGCGGGAGAGCGAATACAAATGCGGCGTCTTCTTTCAGGCGCTCCCACGCTTCTAGCCCGGTTGTGGCTTGCATATGTTTGACCCCGAGCTTTTCAAGCATAAGCAAGCCACAAACGGGCTAGAAGCGTGGGAGCGACTGCAAGGTGAAGCCGCCTTTGCTGAGCAGCACGGCATGCCCTTGACTGAACAGATTCGCTTGATTATGGTCGACGCCGAAATGCCCGAGATGGATGGTTATGTATTGACGCGTTACATTAAGAGCGATCGCCGCTTTGCAGGTATTCCTGTGGTCATGCATTCCTCTTTATCTTCTGAAGCAAACCGTACGATGGGCCAAAGCGTTGGAGCTGACGCTTACGTGGCAAAATTCGATCCTCAAATCCTTGCAGATACTCTGCGCCCTTTGTTGTCGCGATAATGCTTCGCGAATTTGGAGTGATGAATGGCTGATCCGAACATGCGTTTCTTAGTCGTTGATGATTTTTCAACGATGCGCAGAATTGTTAGAAATTTGCTCAAGGAACTGGGCTTCAGCAACGTAGAAGAAGCTGAAGATGGTGCGGTTGCGCTGACCAAACTCCGTGCGGGTCGTTACGACTTTGTTGTAGCGGATTGGAATATGCCGAATATGGATGGCCTGACGATGCTTCAGACCATTCGCTCTGACGAAAATCTGAAACATCTTCCTGTGTTGATGGTGACTGCAGAAGCCAAAAAGGAAAACATCATTGCTGCAGCCCAAGCAGGGGCGAGTGGTTATGTGGTGAAGCCTTTTACTGCAGCGGTTTTGGATGAAAAACTCGGAAAGATTTTCGCCAAGATGGCGAGCTAATACGCTAGGAAACCAGAATCTATGAGTACAGCAGCAGAACGCGATTCCGACGAGCTAGAAGCTCTGTTTGATAGCATTGCCTCCGCGAATGCACCCGATGCAAAAGCATCGGCCCCCGCGGATGCCGCCCCCGTTGCAAGCCAAGAGGAAGACATGGATCTTCCCCAGCAGGCCCTCGCTAGCAGTGAAGACTTGGTTCATCGCATTGGTAAGATGACCCGTGAATTGCATGACAATCTGCGTGAACTGGGCTACCAAAGCAAAATTGAAGAGGCTGCAGCGGCCATTCCTGATACTCGGGAACGTTTGAATTACGTTGCTAACCTGACTGGCCAAGCCGCTGAAAAAGTACTTACGCTGACTGAGCACTCTATTCCTGTTCAGAGCAAGATTGTTTCGGAAGCGACCTTTTTGTCCCAACGCTGGCAGGCTCTGATCAATAATCAACTAACAGTCGAAGACTTTGAGCAATTGGTGCAGCAAACCCGCGACCATCTCACCATGTCGGCTAAAAAATCAGAAGAAACGGCGCAAAACTTGCGTGACATCATGATGGCGCAAGACTTCCATGATCTGACGGGTCAGGTTTTACGTAAAGTCACTGACATGGCTCAGGCTTTAGAAATGGAATTGGTTCAGCTCTTGGTGGATAGCGTCAGCCCAGAAATACGTGCCACCATTGATATTGATACCGGTGAGGGCTTGATGAACGGTCCTGTTACGAACACCAATCGTTCGGACATTGTGGCCAATCAAGCGCAAGTGGATGACCTTTTAGCAACTTTGGGATTCTAACGTGAGTGATTTTGCGGGCAACGAAGAGCTACTACAAGACTTCCTGACCGAAGCCACGGAGCTTCTGTCGGATGTCGATAACAAATTAGTAGATCTTGAAAAGCGCCCAGCCGATCGCGCGCTGCTGAACGATGTCTTCCGCGGATTTCATACCATTAAGGGGGGGGCGGGCTTTCTGTCTGCAACCGCTTTGGTGGAGTTATGCCATCGAACCGAAAACCTATTCGATAAGCTCCGTGTAGGGGAATTAACACTCAATCCAGAGTTGATGGACATCATCATGGCTGCAACAGGCCAAGTGCGCCATATGTTTGGTGCGCTGAGCCGGGCAGTTCAACCTGACCCAGCTGAACCTTCTGTATTAGCAGCCTTAGATGCAGTATTGGCGGGTGAAGCCTTGCCCTCATCAGCGCCTTCTGCTACTCCCGTTGTAGCGCCGGCTCCTGTCGCCTCCGCTCCGGCCCCCACTGAAGCTGCCGCCCCCAAAACCAGCAGCGGATCAGATTCAATTCCTCAGAAAGACGGTAAACCAGATTGGGCCTTCCTGCATGGTATTGTGACGGGCAAGCCTCAATCTGTTCAGTCCGCGCAGTCTGATCGCCCTGCACAAACTGACGCTTCCTCTCAATCACAACCTTCGTCCCCCGTCCCTCAGGAAAAGGTGGAGTCTAAAAAAATGGAAACCAAGCCTTCATCCCCAGCCCCCGAAGAGTCAAGCGAACGTTTACCTCGTCGTGAAAAACCGGCTGGTGATGCGCCTGCACGGGCCCCAAGAAGGGAATCTGCTGCCTCGCAAGCCGCAGCAGCACCCACGGCACGTGAAACCACGGTGCGTGTGGACACGGAGCGTCTGGACCATGTACTGACTCTGTCCGGTGAGATCGGACTGATTAAAAACCGTCTCACCCGCTTACGTTCTGATTTGTTGGGTGGCCGAACCGATCCCGATACCTTAAGAGCCCTTGACGAGGCCGTGAGTCAGCTTGATTTATTGGTGGGTAATCTGCAAAACGCAGTCATGAAGACGCGTATGCAGCCCATCGGCCGACTGTTTAATAAATATCCTCGTTTGGCCCGCGATTTGGCGCGTCAATTAGGCAAGGAAGTTGAGCTGGTCTTGATTGGTGAAGACACCGAGATTGATAAGACGATGTTGGAAGATCTGGGTGATCCTCTCGTCCACCTGGTGCGTAACGCAGTCGATCACGGCATTGAAAAACCTTCCGAGCGTCGCTCTGTATCCAAGCCTGACAAATGTTTGGTGCAACTCGCCGCGCGCCAGGAAGGCGATCATGTGGTGATTGAAGTGACCGATGATGGTCGCGGCATGCGTCCTGATGTCATCCGGAGTAAAGCCATTGAAAAAGGCGTCATCTCAGCTGAGGATGCCAATACCCTGGATGCGCGAGGCTGCTTGAATCTGATTTTCTTGCCAGGTTTCTCCACCAAGGCGGAAGTATCCAGTGTGTCCGGTCGTGGTGTAGGCATGGATGTGGTGAAAACAAACATCCAGAAACTCAACGGTAAAATTGATGTACATTCTGAGCCCGGTAAAGGCTCACGCTTCACGATCTCTCTCCCCCTCACAATGGCGATTCTGCCTGTGTTGGTGGTTCGGTTGGGTCAACAGCCGTTTGCGGTTCCGCTCTCGTTGGTGCGTGAAATTCTGCCCATGATTCCGGGTGAGTTACAGCAGGTCACGGGTAAAGCAACGATGGTGGTGCGCGGTGAAGTTCTCCCCGTCATTCCGCTATCCAATTTGTTGGGTTGGGAGCACAAAGGCCCCAATTTGGGCGGCGTGCTGCTTGAGTTCTCTGGGGTGAAATTCATTCTGGCCATCGATTCCTTCGCAGGCCGTGATGATGTGGTCATTAAATCCTTAGAAGGCTTCAAACCACGCGGTGTGGCTGGGGTGACCTTGTCTAGCGAAGGTCAAGTCGTATTGATCCTAGACCTGAAAGAGCTGCTAGACGATACCGGTTGGACAAACGGCGGAATAGGGCAGCAACAAGCCCGAGACTGGTTATCCTCCATGCAGGTCAATTAAACCGCTTCAATTCTGTACTTCACAACACAACTAACGGGCTGAATAAGCCCGTTTTTTGTATCTTCCTCTGACCTTTGGTTTTTCAGCGCTCCCTTGATAATCGTCTCACGATGAAGGAGTGTTCCGAGCCATGGGGGGTCGGCACCGTCATCGTGACGGAGTCTTGGCCACCATGGCTGAAGAAAGCGATTTAGAAAAAACGGAATCACCCTCACCGCGAAGACTAGAACAGGCGCGGGAAGAGGGACGTGCGCCCCATTCCCGTGAACTCGCTTCTTTTTCGGTGCTCTTCTCCGCAATTGTGGGTCTTGCCATTGTGGGTGAACCCTTGGCCGCTGCCATGCGTAAAGACATGAAGGCAGGGCTGACCTTTGATCACACTTTTGTGATGCATCCCGAATGGATGGGCGAGCGACTGGTTCAGATGTCGAACGCCACAGTGGGAAGTTTATTACCCTGGCTGGCCGGTATTTTTATGATCGGCACATTGGTCCCCTTGACCATGTCGGGTTTCCTGTTCTCTACCAAAAATTTCATGCCGGATTTTTCTCGTTTGTCTCCCGCTCGGGGCTTGGGAAATATGTTGTCGGTATCGGGTTTGGTGGAGTTGGTGAAAGCCATCCTCAAAGCCTTGTTGATTGGTGGTTTAGCCGCTTGGTTTATCTGGAGCAGTGAAGGTACGGCATGGGGCTTGGCTAATCTTGATGTGGGTACGGGTGTTGCAACCGGGATGGATCTCTTGCGGCGCTGCATGTATGTGCTGTTAGCAGGCTTGGCTGCGGTGGTTGCGATTGATGTGCCATTTCAGCTTTGGCGCCATTACGACAGCTTGAAGATGACGCGTGAAGAGTTACGCCAGGAAGCCAAGGAAACCGATGGTGACCCTCATGTGAAGGCCCGTATTCGCCAGCAACAGCGGGCTGCCTCACGCCGACGCATGATGAGCGAAGTGCCCAAGGCGGACTTTGTGGTCACAAACCCGACTCACTATGCCGTGGCATTGAAATACGATCCCGCTACGATGCGCGCCCCGCGCGTGATCGCAAAGGGTGGAGATTTAATCGCTCTCAATATTCGTGAATTGGCTGAAAAGCACAGCATTCCCATTCTTGAGCAGCCCCCCTTAGCGCGATCCCTTTATAAACACGCACAGCTTGAGCAAGAAATTCCGCCCGCTTTGTATGCCGCTGTCGCTGAAGTGCTGGCCTATATTTTCCAACTTCGTGCATTTGAGCAAGGTACAGGAGCGTATCCCAACTCTCCGAGAACAGTGGATGTTCCTCAGGAACTTGAAGTGCCTGCTACCCCAGGAATCAGTGACGAGGAAGTCGATGGAGTGGATCTATTACCAGCAAATAGAAATTCAGCGGGTGCATTAAGCGCCGTATCCGGTATCCAAGTGGGTGGAGTGGTGAGTGTATGAACGCCCTGATGAGTCGCTTCAATCAATTGCCCGATTTTGTTCGGAATATTCAGATGAAAGGGATGGCTGGGCCAATCCTGATTATTCTGATCTTGGGCATGATGATCTTACCCTTGCCCGCATTCATGTTGGATATCTTGTTTACCTTCAACATCGCCATCTCAATCATGGTGTTGTTGGTAGGCGTCAATTCATTAAAGCCGCTGGATTTTGCTTCCTTTCCTGCGGTGCTGTTGCTCACCACATTATTGCGTTTGTCTTTAAATGTGGCGTCTGCCCGAATCGTGTTGCTGGAAGGTCATACGGGTCCCGATGCCGCCGGTAAGGTGATTGAGGCCTTTGGCCACTTTCTGGTGGGCGGGAATTACGCAGTCGGTATTGTTGTTTTCGTGATTCTGGTGGTCATCAACTTTGTGGTGATTACCAAGGGTGCAGGTCGTATTGCTGAGGTGAGTGCTCGATTTACCTTAGATGCAATGCCTGGAAAACAAATGGCGATTGACGCTGATTTGAATGCAGGTTTGATTGGGGAAGACGAGGCACGTAAACGTCGTGCTGCGGTGTCTCAAGAAGCGGATTTCTTTGGCTCCATGGACGGTGCAAGTAAATTTGTACGTGGAGATGCGGTAGCCGGAATCTTTATTCTGGTCATTAATATTTTGGGTGGCTTAGTGGTCGGAATGGTCCAACATGATTTGGACTTTGCCACCGCAGCGAAGTACTACACATTGCTTACGATTGGTGATGGCTTGGTTGCACAGGTTCCCTCGCTGATCATTTCTACAGCAGCTGGCGTCATTGTCAGTCGTGTCAGCACGGAACAAAGCATTGGCCAGCAGTTGGCTGTTGAAGTGCTTTCTAATCCAGAGGTCATTGGATTGACGGCCTTCATCATCGGCTTGATGGGCATCATTCCTGGCATGCCACATGTTCCCTTCTTATTCCTCGCGTCTCTTCTGGGTGCGGCTGCTTGGCGTATGACCCGCGCACGTATCAAAGCCGCTGAAAAAGCCGCTGAAATGGCCGAGGCCCCTGTGTTAGGTCCGGTTGAATCTGCCGAAGCCAGTTGGGACGATGTGACTCAAGTGGATGTATTAGGGTTGGAAGTAGGCTACCGATTGATTCCTTTGGTTGACCGTAACCAAGATGGTGAATTACTGCGACGTATCAAGGGAATTCGAAAGAAATTTGCTCAGGAAATTGGCTTCCTGGCGCCTGCGATTCATATTCGCGACAACCTAGAACTGCGTCCTAGTGCGTATCGAATTGTTCTAAAGGGTGTGGAAGTGGGTCGGGGTGAATCCTTCACAGGACAGTTCCTCGCGATTGATCCGGGACGTGTTTCAGGAACCTTGCCTGGAGCGATGACACGCGATCCCGCATTTGGTCTTCCCGCTGTATGGATTGAGGCAGGATTGCGCGAGCGAGCAGTCTCATTGGGTTATACCGTTGTAGATGCAGGAACCGTTGTAGCGACGCATCTGAATCACGTGATTACCCAACATGCCTCAGAACTTCTTGGTCGTCAGGAAACGCAACAACTCCTCGACCATTTGGGTAAGCAACTTCCTAAGCTTGTTGATGAACTGGTCCCCAAACTCATTGGCCTTCCGGTTCTTCAAAAAGTATTGCAAAACCTCTTGGCAGAAGGCGTGCATATCCGGGATATGCGCACCATTGTGGATACCTTAACCGAGCATGCCGGGCGTACGCAGAACCCTACGGACTTAACTGAGTTGGTCAGAGGCGCATTAGGCCGCGCCATTGTCCAACAAATCTTCCCTGGTAATGCCGATGTGCAGGTCATCGCTTTAGATCAGAACTTGCAACAACTATTGGCCCAAGCAGTCGGCAATGCGCCAGAGAGTTCAAGCATTGAACCGGGGCTTGCTGACACTGTGTTGCGAGAGGCTGCAGCCGCTGCGGCACGCCAAGAAGCTCAAGGCATTACCCCTGTTTTACTGGTGCCTGCACAACTGCGGGCCATGTTGTCCCGTTTTTTACGTAGAACGATTCCCACCCTGAGCGTCCTTGCTCATAACGAAATTCCAGATCAACGCACTTTAAAAGTGACCGCCATTATCGGAGGTAAAGCATGAAGGTTCGTAAATTTACAGCTAAAACATCACGTGATGCATTGCGCCAGGTTCGTGAAGACTTGGGCCCTGACGCCGTCATCATGGCCAATCGCATGGTTCGCGGAGGCGTAGAAATTATGGCGATCTCAGCCAAAGAGATGGCGCTTTCCTCTCAAAGCAATACCTCCTTTTCGGCGCAACCTGCCCCTCTGGAAATGCGTGAAGAAGATATCGTTCAAGAAGGGACTTTCTCTCGCGAGAGTCGTGCTTCTGATCCCGTTAGGTCCGCTCCGGATGCGCTGCGCGCCTTAACTGAGGAAGTTAAAAATCTGAGCGGTATGCTTAATCAAAATGCAGCCCGACAACTCAAAGCCAGAGAAGCAGACAAAATAGAAAAAGAGTCCGCGCATGGGGCTGCCATTCAGGCATCAGAAGTAGCACAACAGCACAATGCACCTCTCATCCCGGCAGCAGAAGAGTGGATGAAAAATATGATGGGTGAATTGCATTCCATGCGTAATTTGATTGTGGATCAAATGGGTGCGATCGCCATTAACGAGTCCATCAGAGTTCCTGCTGAAAAGGGACGGGCAGCGAAGAAACTCGCTGCAGCGGGATTTAGCCTACCTCTGATTCGCAAAGTGACTGCTCGTTTGCCAGATCGCGTCAGTGAAAAAGATGCATTGAATTTTGCGCGAAGCGCACTTTCTAGCCAATTAACCGTTGCAGGATCTGAATCCGCCTTGTTGGATGAAGGTGGCGTCGTGGCTATCGTAGGTCCCACTGGCGCAGGAAAAACAACCACGGTCGCCAAGTTGGCTGCACGCTTTGTGGTACGTCATGGTGCTGAAAATCTGGCCTTGCTGACAACCGATGGCTACCGAATTGGTGGACAAGAACAACTTCGCATTTATGGAAAAATTTTAGGCGTGGCTGTTCATGCAGTCAAAGATGCCCAAGACCTCAAACGCACTCTTGCAGAGTTGAGTAATCGCAAACTTGTGTTGATTGATACAGTGGGCTTATCTCAGCGCGACAAACTCGTCGGCGAACAATTGGATATGCTTGAGAACTGTGGTGTAAAGGTCAAGCGCTTATTACTTCTCAATGCGACTTCGCACGGTGATACCCTCAATGATGTGGTGAAAGCCTACCGTGGCAAAGGATTGGAAGGCTGTATCTTGAGTAAATTAGATGAAGCGGCAACTTTGGGCGCGTCTTTGGATGTTGCGATTCGTCATGGATTGAAAGTGTTTTATGCAGCCAATGGTCAACGCGTTCCGGAAGACTTGATGTTGGCTGATTCAAAAATGCTGGTTCAAATGGCGATCAACATGGCGCCCGATCAGTCTGCGTTTGGGATGTGGGATGCTTCATTACTCTCCCAGCTGAACCCTCATGCAGAGATGGGAGCAGCCCATGCTTGATCATTGGGTTGATCAGGCGGATGGATTACGCCGTTTACTGAGTAAGACCCCTCCTCAAATCGTGACGCTGTGTTCGGCGATTTCCGAGCCCGGTCGCCCATGGGCGTTACTGAACCTTGCTGCCGCCTTAAGAGAGGCTGGAGTAGGGGTGTTGATCGTTGATGCAGCGGTGGGGCAAGACGGCGGTTTGCTGGCCGAGCACCGTGAGGGTTATGAACTGCAGGATGTGCTCCATGCACAATGCACCTTAGCGGAAGCCATTCACAATGGCCCGGAAGATATTCCTGTGATTTGCGCGCATTCAGGTGTTGAAGGCTTGGTGACGGCGCTCACTGAAAATCAAACATTGTTGGGGCAACTCCAGCTGTTTTCTGAAGGGATTGAAATCCTGCTGGTGAATACGGTTCCTGATGCGACTGGAGCCCAATGTTCGGATGAACTTTTAAGCCAAGAGATGGTAATCACTGTTCGCCCTGAAAGAGCCTCGGTTGCAGAAACCTATCGATTGATTCAAAGCTTGTGTGAACGTTCTTCACAAAGAGAATTTCGTCTTTTGGTTTCAGGTAAACCGAGTATACGTGAAGCGCAAAAGTTACATCGAGCGCTTTCTCAAGCCTTAGATCGAGCTTTAGATGTGCAATTAACCTTACTTGGAATCATGCCCTCTGATCGCTATTTGCGAGAGGCTGCAAGTGAAGGACGCACGGTTGTGATCAGAAACCCGAATACGGTCTCTGCTTCAAGTTTTCGTAGAATGGCAGATAGCCTGATACGATGTCGAGCTGTGGAATCTCAACGATTAGGTATTTCGCCTGTTTTGACCTCGAAAACACCGAAGTCACGGGCCTTTTCTTCCTTAAGAGGCTGATTGGAATGTACAAAGCCAATGGAATGATTGATCAAGAGGTGCTGCTTAAAGAGCATGCTCCGCTGGTTCGTCGTATCGCACATCACATGGTGGCAAAACTCCCCCCTTCTGTTGAGATTGATGATCTCATCCAAGCGGGCATGATTGGTTTGCTGGATGCAATCAATCGCTATGAAGAAGAGCAGGGGGCGCAGTTTGCTACCTATGCGGCCCAACGTATTCGGGGTGCCATGCTGGATGAATTGCGTGAAAACGATTGGTTACCCCGCGGACAACGCAAAAATATGCGCCGTGTCGAAGATGCAATCAATCAGTTGCAACAAAAACTCTCGCGCTCCCCACGGGAAACGGAATTAGCAGAACATTTGGGCGTGAGCTTGTCTGATTTTCAGCAACTTCTTCAAGATGCGCGGGGATATCAGCTGATTCACTTTGAAGATTTTCATGGTGAAGATGACGATCATTTCCTGGATCGAAATTTATCTGATCCCAGCGGCGATCCCTTGGCATCTCTTTTAAATGATGATCTCCGTAATAATCTGATTTACGCGATTACCAATCTTCCTGACCGTGAAAAAATCCTCATGGGTTTGTACTATGAGCACGAGTTGAATTTGCGAGAAATTGGCGATGTCATGGGCGTCAGCGAATCGCGTGTGTGTCAGTTGCACAGTCAAGCGATTGCGCGTTTACGTGCAACGATGCGCGAACGCCTCTGGACCTCGCTCGATTAGATTTAAGCAAGATCAGTTGGGTTTAGGAATGCTGACTGGGTGTAATGTGCCCCTCGCTGATCGGGAGTCGGGACAGAATACCGGTCAATAATGACTGGGACGGGGGGTTAGACTGCCCCGAAACTGCGCCCAGCAGAACCAGATTGGCCTAAGCCATCCTTGCCATATAGCTGACGTGCTGGGCTTAATGCATCTAATCTTGAAATGGCCAACCTAATTTGGGTCAGGCTTTGCTCAATCATGACCCCATTGATTTGGTTTAACTGATTGGCTTCTTGAATCAACTCAAGCAATTCAAAATAAGGATCATTTTGGGGAGCTTCATTGCGTTGGATTTTGCTGCGTAATGCAGCAAGGGCTTCAATCAAATCAGGGGTAGTCAAGGCCTCTAACTGATCCGCACATTCAAGCTTTTGAGGCGTCAGCGCGACAACATCATCGATGTTATTTGACGTGAGAGCAGCGCTCTCTGAACGCAAAATTTCAATGAATTTTTGAATGAGCTGGCTGTGATTCGCCAGATCCATCGTCATTCAGTCAACCGCCACGAGAATTTCTGGAAGAAAGCATCTCTTTCACACTTTCCAGCAATTTATCCGCAATTTTTTCAGGGTTGACCTTGAAATCACCGTTGGCAATCGCTTGCTTGATAGAAGCCACTTGCTTCGCGTCATAAACTTCACCCGTTCCTGCCATCGCAATGGCATTTTGCAGCTGACTGACTGCAGGGCTGAGAGTGACTTGGCTGCTGCTCGATTCGGTGGTTGCGTCTGGGGCAGGAGTATTCGCAGCGTAAGACGCCACAGCCTTTTGGCTTCCTTGTGTGCCCTGTGTAGCAGTACTGCCCACGTTGGGCGTGCTGCCGGGCCCCCCGACGGGATTATTTGTATTGCTGATCTTCATTTAAGCACTCCAGAAATAGACCTACCATGCACCTGCTAACGGCTATTGCCCGACTTTCTTTAATCTTTTTTTGAGAATAACGAATTAAAGCTCAAACATCAATGTGTTAAAGAAAATAGCAGTTATAACTTCACTTCAACGTTACCCCCTGGTCGGGCGATTCCAGAGACCAAACTGCCCCTTGGGGTGCGAACTTGAACAGATTGTCCATCTGAAGCATTCGAGACCGCAATCCCTTCCCCCGTGATTTGAAAGCCTTGTCCTGCTAGTTTAAGACGAACCGGTTGCCCTGATTGGACTGCAAAGGCAACCTTGATTTGATGGCGGCGAATGACCTGTCCAGCGGGGATATTGGCTGTTAAAACATTGCCATATAGGGTTTCTGGTGTGGTCAGCGCTCCTGCTCCTACTTCATTGCTATCACCGAGCTTGATCACCATGTCAGACGGACTAAGGGTTTGACCCACGCTAAGGGGATGTGCTGCGACCAAATAGGGGACCAGTACCTGAACCTGTGCCTGTAGAAATACGGTCCAGCGGGAGGGGGATCCGCACCGAACGCCTACAGTGGTTTTGCCTTGAGCCCGTGCACCAGGGGGGAGAAAGGCTTCTAAATGATCGCACGCAGGTAAATCAGCCCTTTGGTCAGGGAGATTGACCTGAATGTGGACTTCACCAAGCCCCGCTGCCTCCTGATTCAAGAAACGAGTCGCCTCTTTGACCAATGATGCGGGTTCGGTATGGGAATCCAATTTTGTTGGGGTTTCAAGCGCAAATACATCGGTAATCACGCCAATCAGCGCCAATAGGCAAAGCAGCTCAAGTGCGCGTTGGGTGATGCTAAGTGATTGATTGGATTGCATGTACATAAATGTATCCGCCCATGTTGGGATGTGAGCAGTCATTATGAGAAAAAGGGGGGAAAGTGAATTCGATAAATAGAGGCCTGAAAAGGGCTCTAATCCACACATTGCAATTCCTCTCTTCCCGTAGTATCGACACATGAAAGGAGAACTGAAGGGCTCTCCCCACTGTTTAAGGATAAAAAGAGATGAACGAAACGCTAGACGGCGTGTTTCATTATTACCAAACCGCCATTAATTTGCGCAGCTACCGCCAGGAAGTGTTGGCCTCCAATATTGCCAACGCAGATACCCCTGGGTACAAGGCACGCGATTTTGATTTCGGCAGCGCGTTGACGACCGCTCTGGCTGGGGGTTCATCTGGTTCTCACTCCAATGCCAAGGGTCTTGCAATGACCAGCGCGGGTCATTTGCCCAGTGACCCTGGTTTGATGATGACGGCACAGGGTCATTTACCGGCCAATCCTTCCATGGCGATGACTGATCAAGGACATTTGCCCGGAAATTCTGCTTTGGATCCAGTAGGCCATGCATTAGCACAAGCCTCCGCCCAGCTACAGTACCGCAAACCCAATCAAGATAGTGCAGATGGAAACACGGTAGATATGGACGTTGAACGATCCAATTTTGCGAACAACGCCATTCATTACGAAGCCAATTTGACGCTGCTGACCGGACGAATCAAAGACTTGATTCTGGCTTCGTCGTCTTAATCATCACAGATAGATAAAGAGAGAAATTCATCATGCCACTTTCAAGAATTTTCGATGTTGCTGGCTCGGCCTTGACCGCGCAATCCAAGCGCTTGAATGTGGTGGCCAGTAATCTAGCGAATGCAGACAGTGCCACTAGTAGTGCTGATACTGCTTATCACGCCAAACAAGTCGTATTTCAAACCTTAAATTTAGGCAGTGCTGATAAAGGGGTGAAGGTTGCTGAGGTTGTGAATGATCCATCCCCCATGCATACCGTTTATGAGCCCAATCATCCTTTAGCGAATTCGGAAGGCTATGTGACCTATCCCAACGTGAATCCAGTGGAAGAGATGGTCAACATGATCTCTGCCTCGCGGTCTTATCAAAATGAAGTAGAAGTGATGAATACCACCAAATCGTTGTTGCAAAAAACATTAACCCTGGGTCAGTAAACTTTTCCCATTGAGTCTCAATTTTTGAAGGAGTAGCCCAGATGACCACAATCAATACCCATTCAACCAGTACAGCCGGTGCAGTATCCGGGGCCTCGTCGTCTAGCGCTACCGGAACCATTCCCTCGGCCTCCGATATCAACACCGAGTTTCTCACCTTATTCACCACCCAATTGAAAAATCAGGATCCCTTAAATCCGATGGATTCTTCTCAGATGACCTCGCAACTGGCGCAGATCAGCACGGTGAGTGGCATTCAAAATCTGAACGACACCATGAAAGCCATGATGAGCAGTAATACCGCTGTTCAAGCATCACAGTCTGCAGGCCTGATAGGGAAGACCGTCATGGGACCGGGTAGTAGTTTTGCGCTGGGGGCCTCGGGCTCGGCACAAGTGGGCGTCACGCTTCCATCGTCCGCAGAAAGCGTCACGATCAATATTAAAAACGCAGCGGGACAAACGATTCGAAGCTATACACAAGCCAACCAAAATGCAGGTTCAGCCAGTTTGACCTGGGACGGAAAAGACAGCAGCGGAAACCCGCTTCCACCTGGGAATTACAGCATCTCAGCTTCTGCAATTGCATCGGGTAAATCCATCACTCCTACCACCTTGGTGCAGGGCGTTGTGACGGGTGTCACCAGCAATAGTTCGGGCGTTAGCTTAAATGTTCAAGGCGTAGGAAATATTCCCGTCGCTTCACTTACCCAGATTAACTAAAGATTGTCGTGATCTTCACGAACGAGGAGAAATAAGATGGATTTTGGAATTGCACTCAGTGGTCTTGCGGCTTCATCGAGCAGTATCGATACGATTGGTAACAATATTTCGAATGCCAGTACGGTGGGTTTTAAGACTGCGATTAACGAGTTTTCCGCGCAGTATCTTCCTGCAATTGGCGGGGGAGTTGCTGAATCGGGTGGAGCAGGCGTCAGCGTGACGCAAATTGCGCAGTTGTTTTCCCAAGGAAGTATCACCACCACCAGCAACAATATGGATGTGGCGATTGATGGAAATGGCTTCCTACAATTGGATAACAACGGGACGATTCGCTACACCCGTAACGGTCAGCTACAAGTGGATTCCAGTGGCTTTTTGGTTTCAAGCAATGGATTGCGTGTTCAAGGTTATCCCTCGGATGGGAATGGCGGTTTACTCACAGGGGTGATTGCCGATATTAAAATCCCCACCACCCAAAGCCCGCCTACAGCAACATCCAATATTACCGGTATTCTGAATCTGGACTCGCGAAGCACTGTTCCCACCAATGCCTCAGTGTTTTCCCCAACCGACCAGGCTTCTTATAACAATGAATCTTCGGTGACGATTTATGACACCTTAGGAAATCCCCATACCCTGACGAATTATTTCCAGTTGCCTGCGCTGCCCTCTCCTGGGGGCCCAACAACCTGGAATGTGTATTCCTATATGGACGGCCAACCTGTTTCATCCTCTGGTGGGGTCCCCACTGTGGCCTCAAACTCCGCAAATACGGGAATCACCAGTAATACAGGAATCACCACAACAGCGGGTACCGGTGCAACGATCAATGATATTTTTTCCTTAAGCACCAGCGATGGAACAAATTGGACAGGAACCGATACCACCACCAATACCAGCGTAACGGTAACCCCAACAACCAACACCGATGGCTCGATTACGCTTGCGATTACTCCAAGCTCTGGTACTGGCCCCTCTATCACCATCCCTGCAGGAACAGTGCCTGCGGCAGGTGATGCTCTGGTCGTATCACAGCCTCCCGCCACATTAACCTTCAATGCTGCAGGTGCATTGACCGGGGCATCTCCAGCGATCACTACCCCCAGCCGACCAGATGCAATTCAATTAACGGTACCGGAAGGAAATGGTTCAACCACCCCGATGTCGATCAGTTTTGACTTCTCAGGCACGACGCAATTTGGTTCCAGTTTTGGGGTGACTTCCCTCGGACAAAACGGAGTCGGCCCGGGCTCTATCGCAGGTTTCTCTTTTGCAGCAGACGGCAAAATTATTGGTAGTTATACCAACGGTAAACAGCAGCCTCTTGGGCAAGTGACCTTAACCAGTTTTGTGAACCCCAATGGTTTAGCGCGTGACGGTGACAACACTTGGGCTGCGACAGCGGCTTCCGGTGGCCCCAAAACCCCCTCTGCGCCGGGTTCCAATGGCACCGGTGCATTACGTGGTGGGGCCCTTGAGTCTTCCAACGTTGACTTAACAAAAGAGTTGGTCAGTTTGATTGTGGCCCAGCGTAACTATCAGGCCAGTGCTCAAACCGTAAAAACCGTGGATCAGATGTTGACCACGATCACATCCCTACGTTGAGGTAAATAAATGGACCGCATGATCTATACGGCAATGACCGGAGCCAAGCAAACGATGGAGCAGCAAACCACCGTTGCGAATAATTTGGCCAACGTCAATTCCACAGCTTTTCGTGCAGAGCTGGCCACATTTCGTGCGGTGCCGGTGTTGGGTTCTGCGCAACCCACTCGTACTTTTGTAGCAGACTCAACAACAGGTTCTGATTTCACTCCAGGTGCGTTCCAGCAAACCGGACGCTTATTGGATGTTGCTGTCCAAGGAACCGGTTGGATTGCAGTAAGAGGTAAAAACGGGACAGAGGGCTATACCCGAGACGGTAACTTGCAAGTTCAAGCAGACGGCGCTTTGACCACGCATAACGGGCTACCCGTTTTAGGTGATCAAGGCCCTGGTGTGCCTCCCGCACCGATTCGTGTTCCGGTTGGCTCATCCGTGACCGTGGCGGCAGATGGAACCGTTTCTGCAACTGCGACACAAGGGGGTGATATTCCTCCAGCGGTCACCATCGCAGGAAAGATTCGTTTGGTCGATCCTCCTGCCAGCAACATGACCCGTCGTGATGATGGACTATTCCAAACGCGTGATGGTCGTCCTGCTGCAACCAGTGCAACCGTTTTACTTGCCCCTGAAACCTTAGAAAGCAGCAACGTAAATTTGACACACCAAATGGTGCAGATGATTGAGCTCTCCAGGCAGTATGAAATGAATACCAAAATGATCACAACAGCAAGCGACAACGAAAAGTCTGCCAGCCAGTTGTTAACCGTGAACTAATTAAACTGAATTTCTGAATCCAACATTTAAGAGACCTGAACCATGAACCGAACACTTGCGATTGCAAAAACAGGGATGGACGCCCAGCAGACCCAAATGGACGTGATTTCTAACAACCTTGCAAATGTCAGCACCAATGGCTTCAAGGCCTCTCGTGCCGTTTTTGAAGATCTGATTTATCAAACTATTCGTGAGCCAGGCGCACCGAGTAGTACGCAAACGCAGCTCCCCTCAGGGTTGCAGGTGGGAACGGGTGTTCAGCCCGTAGCCACGGAACGTATTTTGACTCAGGGTAACTTGACCCAGACAGGTAACCCCCGTGATCTAGCGATCAGCGGTAATGGTTACTTTCAAGTATTGATGCCTGACGGCACAACGGGCTATACCCGCGACGGTGCGCTCCAGACGGATTCCCAGGGCCAGTTGGTGACTTCCAATGGTTATGTGATTCAGCCGCCCATCACGATTCCAGCCAATGCCACTTCGATTACTGTAGCCGCAGATGGAACGGTTGCGGTTGGACAACCCGGAACGACAACCACTGTTCAGGTGGGCAATATTCAGTTGGCGATGTTCCAAAACCCGGCAGGTTTGAAAGCACTGGGCGGAAACGTTTATCAGGAAACAGGTTCATCGGGGGCCGCCGCCACCACTGCGCCTGGGCAAAATGGATCGGGGTCTGTTCAGTCGGGATTCATTGAAACCTCAAACGTGAACGTTGTGGAAGAACTCGTGAATATGATTCAGTCTCAGCGCACTTACGAAATCAATAGTAAGGCTATTTCAACCGCTGACCAGATGCTGGCCCGCTTGTCACAGATGTAATGTCATGAAAAATTTATTCCCTCACTCCTCATTGGTTTTATGCACAGCACTGCTCGGTATGTTGACGGGATGTGCAGAACCGGCCCCGCGTTCCATTATCACGCAGCCCATGTCGGCGAGACCTGCACAGGCTATTGCTGACCCTGAACCCACAGGAAGTATTTATCAAACGCGTCCAGGATATGGATACCGTCCTATTTTCGAAGACCGCCGCGCGCGTCAGGTGGGCGATACGATTATTGTGACGATCAATGAGAATACCTCGGCGAGTAAAAAGTCCTCTACCGATGCCTCGCGCGCAACCTCTTCTGCTTTAAATATTTCACCTATTACTAAGCTTCCAACTTTAGGTCTGGCTGGGGCGAGCCTCACTGGCAGTGATACAACCAAATTCGCAGGCGCAGGCGATGCCGCTGCAACGAATGCCTTCACCGGCACCATTACGGTCACCGTGGTTGAAGTCTTACCCAACGGTAACTTAGTCGTGAGCGGGGAAAAGCAAATTGCAGTCAATCAAGGGACAGAATTTGTGCGATTGGCGGGTGTGATTAACCCCGACAATATTCTGACCGGAAACACGGTTTCTTCAACTCAAATTGCCGATGCGAAATTGGAATATAAGGCCAATGGCTTTATCAATGACGCCCAGCAAATGGGCTGGATGCAACGTGCCTTCATGACGGTATCCCCTTTCTAAGAGAACGAAATCATGCGGCCGACTCCTTTTTCCCTCTCTACATTCCATAGCATGACCCTAAAAGGGTTAATGTTTGTCTTGCTTTTAGCGGGATTTAGCCTGCCTAGCTTTGCCGAACGCATCAAAGATATTGCGAATATCCAAGGGGTCAGGCCCAATCAGTTAGTTGGTTATGGATTAGTGGTGGGATTGGATGGAACAGGTGACCAAACAACCCAAACGCCTTTCACCATTCAAAGCTTGATCACGATGATGGGGCAGTTGGGTGTCAACCTGCCGCCTGGTACCAGCTTGCAATTAAAAAACGTGGCTGCAGTGGCGGTAACAGCCGAGCTTCCTGCTTTTGCACAACCGGGACAACGCCTCGATGTTGTCGTGGGTTCAATTGGTAATGCGAAAAGTTTACGTGGAGGCACTTTGTTACTCACTCCTTTAAAAGGAATTGATGGACAAGTGTATGCCTTAGCACAAGGTAATTTGGTCATTGGTGGCGCGGGGGGATCTTCTGGAGGCGCTTCTAAACAAATTAACCAGCTTTCTGCCGGCCGCATTTCAGAAGGAGCAACAGTCGAACGCATCGTGCCCACTAAAGTAGGCGCCAATGGTTTACTTCATCTTGAACTTCATAAAACGGATTACGGAACGGCTCAACGTATTGAAGAGGCGATTAATAAAAAATTCGATGGAGATATCGCACGTGCCATGGATGGACGTTCAATTGATGTCCGTGTCCCTGCGGCAGCCGACGATCTGGTCCGGTTCATCTCCGAACTTGAAGCTTTATCTGTGAATCCTGCCCAAGGTTCTGCCCGTGTGGTGGTGAATGCACGAAGTGGTGCTGTGGTAATGAATCAGAATGTGATCCTTGAGCCCTGC
>Ga0114963_10001099_pt1 | contig 18634 bp, 10 predicted proteins | sample C_131016_EF_Meta_FD_87019 | JGI IMG/M metagenome (GOLD analysis project Ga0114963, IMG submission 87019) | Freshwater microbial communities from Lake Croche, Canada to study carbon cycling - C_131016_EF_MetaG | ecosystem: Environmental > Aquatic > Freshwater > Lake | place: Lake Croche, Canada...
ATCTTCTCAGATGGATATGAATAGGAACAAATAATGAATTTTTACTATGGTGTCGTAGAAAATAGAATTGATCCGTTAAAACTTGGTCGTTGTCAAGTCCGAGTTGTTGGACTACACACTCATGATAAGTCTCAATTACCAACTGCTGATTTACCATGGGCACACCCAATGCAGCCAGTTACTTCTGCTGCAATGAATGGAATTGGTTCATCTCCGATTGGACCAGTTGAAGGAACATCTGTTATTGTTATCTTTGCGGATGATAATCACCAACAACCAATTATGATTGGTACAGTTGGAGGAATTCCTTCTACACCAGCACCAATCGATGCGGATGATAATACACCAATTAGTTCTACGGTAAAGGTAGAAAAGATATCATTAAGAACTATTCCTGGACCAACCACGGGAGTGCAATTAACATTCTATGATCCAGAATATGATGCTACTAATTTAACAAAAGACTTAAAACCAAATATGAAGGTTGTGGCTTTTGGTATTCCATCAGAAACTACTATTGTTTCTATTGATAGTGGTACTAAAATCACAATTAGTAAACCAGTTTTAAAGTATGAAGAAAACATTGTAACTTTTGAGGCAGCACCATCTAACTTAGAAGCAATTCAGACCACTAAAGTTAATGATTTTATCGCTAGCATAAACCCATTTACACCTAAAGATACATTAAAGAAAACCCCTGTAAATTCATCTATACCTACCGTACCACCGCCAAAAGAATCTCCAAATGCTAATCTTTCTACTCTAGGTATTAAGGCACTTCTTGAAGCGTGTGATAAAGTTGGATTAACAACTAAAGAACAGAAGTGCGCTTTGCTAGGTATTTGTGGAGGTGAGAGTCGTTGGATTACACCGAATGATGAAGATTACCAATATAGCAAACCTGCATATTTAAAAACTATTTTTAAATTTGCCACAGATGCAGAAGCAGAACAATATTCTAATGCTAGAAAAAAAGGACTGACTCGTTATCAATTTTTCTCATGGGCATATGGTCCAAATGGTAACGGAAAATTAGTTGGTAATAAAACTGCCGATGAAGGTGGAAAGTATTACGGAAGAGGGTTTATTCAGCTAACTGGTAAACCTAATTATGAACGATTCCAAAAAGAAGCTGCAAAATATGGATACAATCTTAACATTGTTAATGATCCAGATTCTATAAACAATGATATAAATGCAGCAGCAGTTATAGCTGCACTATTTCTTAAATTAAATGTTCCATCTGGTATCAGTGCTAATGCTCACCCTGGATATTTTTATGCAGCTAAAGCAAAAGTTGGTAACAACACTCCAGCTATCGCAGAACTTAAAAAATCTTATTATGAGTATTTTTATGGGTATTCATCAGAAGTTGGTGGTGAGAAAGATGCTGGTCCAGCTAAAATAGATCAACCACCAGTAGGTGTAGTTACTTTACCTCAACCATCTGCCGAGTCTGTTAAGACTGGATCTGATACTATTGGGTTCAGAGATCCAAATAATAAGTATCCACTAAAAGATTATGTTGGTGAACCTGACACCAATCGTTTAGCACGAGGTATTATTGATGGTACAGTGCTTAAGAAAAAAGATGCATTAAGAAAACGAACAGTACCAAAAGCCAACAATGGAGGAAATTGGGATCAACCAGAAGCTGCTTATGGTGCACAATATCCATTTAATAAAGTATTAGAAACAGAATCTGGGCATGTACAAGAATTTGATGATACTCCAGGATACGAAAGAATTCATACATATCATCGTTCAGGAACATTTAGTGAAATAGATCCTTCTGGATCTCAAATCAATTATATTATTGGTGACAATTACATCATCATGGATAAAAATGGATGCGTATCTGTTGCTGGAGAGTTGAATATTACAGTAGAAGGTAATACAAACATTTATGCTCGTAATCAGGCTAATATTCAAGTAGAAGGTAGTGCAGTAGTTAATGTTGGTGACACTTTAACTGTTGGTGTGCATAGTGATGTTAACATGGCTGTTGGTGGTAATTTTAATCTTAAAGTTGCTGGAGATTATAATGTTCAAGCTGCAAACATAAATCATCTAGCCGATAACTACCTTAGTCTTAGTGCAAAAGAGTATAGTCTAGTTTCATCTGGATCTATTAATATGCTTGGATCTAGTAAAGTTAATTTACAATCCAGCGGTACTATGGATATTAAAGTTGGTGGAGTTCTTTCTGCAGATTACACTCAAGGTCAGTTCGGTAATGGTGCAGCTGGAACTGAGACTATTGTAGTTCAACCAGTTGCTCTCACTCCACCTGATATTGGAACACCTACTTTAAAATTCATACCATATGAAGCTCCAAAAGAAAGAGCATTTGAAGAAAAGGCTGGAGCAGAAACCCCATCTGATTTTGATACTCCAGAAGGTCGTGCAATAATAAACAAAGAACAAAAAGCAGAGGGTGTAGAAAATCCTGCAGCAGCTGCTCCAGTAGATGCTGCACCTCCAACCAAGGGTAATAAGACAACTGTTCCTGTTGACTGCCAAATCATCTATAATACTAAAAACTTTACGAATGATTTTAGAATGTCAACTAACTTTGTTTTGGGTATGTTAATGGAAGGTGGTACTGGTGGTAAACATAAGTTAGTTGATCAGATGTTAAAAGATTCTAAAACTGGTCCAGAAAAACTATACACTGTGTCAGAAATTGTATGTAATCTAGCCCAGACTTGTCAAAATCTTTTGGAACCAGCATTACAAGTTTTACCCAGAGGAATAGATGGTATAAACAAAACATGGATGATTAACTCAGGTTATCGTTTAAGAGGATTAACTGCAAATGAATCTCCAACATCTGATCATTGTAAGGGAAGAGCGTTTGATATTGGTATTATGCCAAAAACTAGAGATTTTCAGCAGTATAAAAAGACTTATGATATTGCTGTTTTACTAGAAAAAGTTCTTCCCTATGATCAATTAATCTTAGAATATCGTTATCCAAATGTCTGCTGGATTCATGTATCTTACAATGCTAACTCTAGAAGAAAACAAGCATTCACTATGGTAAATGATTCAGTTTATAAAGGGAATGTAAATGGCGGATTTATTCTGCTTGAAGATATTCCTGCTCCTCCTAAGAAGAATTAAACATGGGTGGATTTGCTAAAGAGGGAGATTTGTCTCAGGGTATAGATGGACCAGCGACTCCTTTAACTTACAAGAATCAAGCAGTTAAAACTTTTGTGCAGGGAATGAGAATAGCACTCGTAGGAGACCAATATCAACCACATCAGGTAGGATTAGTCACTCATAGTGCTGCCCAACGAGAAATTGTAACTGGATCTTCAAAAACCTTCTTTGAGGGTAAGGCAGTAGCCAGATATGGAGACGATATTGCAGATGGAGACAAAGTTGGTGGAGAAGGTTTTAACACTTTCATAGAATAACCTAAATAAACGATATGGCAAGAAATACAAGAATTTTCTCGGATTTAGATCTTAACTTCACTGCACATCCAGTGACTGGAGACATAACTCGTAGATTTGATGAGGATGCCATCAAACAGTCTGTCAAAAATCTATTATTGACCAGAAACTATGAGAGACCATTTCACAGCGAAATTGGATCTCCTATTAGACAGTTATTATTCGATCTACCTGGACCAATGTTTAATGTTATGCTCCAGAGAGCGGTCATTGATGTGATCAATAATTTTGAACCAAGAGTTAGCATTATTGATGTAAGAGTTGATGACTATTCAGATGCAAATGAAGTTTATATAACTTTAGAATTTAAAATTGTCAACACCGAGAGACCACTTACTCTCGATTTAGCCTTAGAGAGAACACGATAAATGGCAATCACCACAACTAGTAAAAGAATGAGTGTATCAGAGTTAGACTTTGATACAATTAAAACCAATCTTAAAACATTTCTTAAAGGTCAATCGGAGTTTCAAGACTATGATTTTGAAGGCTCTGGCATGGCAGTTCTTATAGATCTGCTAGCATACAATACTCACTATAATGGTATCTACACCAACTTAGCCGTAAATGAAATGTTTCTTGACTCTGCGAGTAAAAGAGCATCAGTAGTGTCTTTATCAAAAATGCTTGGTTATACACCAAGATCTGCAGTCTGCGCCAGAGCAGTCGTTAATGCTACTATTAGCGCACCATCTTCAAGCCCAGATGTCGCTACACTTTCAGCACAACAACCATTTTCAACTTCTATTGATGGAACATCTTATACTTTTTATAATTTAGAAGATGTTACTGTTTCAAGAAGTGCAAGCGGTAATTATACATTTTCAAATTTAAACATTATTGAAGGTACACCACTATCATACAAATATACAGTTGCTACTGGTGTCCGTTATATTATACCAAATGCAAATATTGATATTTCTACATTATCTGTTCAAATCCAAGAATCTGCAACTTCAGACATGTATGAAACATTTACACGAGCAGAAGATTTGACATCAGTGTCTGACACTACAAAAGTATATTTCTTAAAAGAAATTGATGATGGTCTTTATGAAATTACCTTTGGAGATGGTGTATTAGGTGTTGCCGTAGAAACAGGTAATGTTGTTACAATTAACTATTTTGTTTCTAGTTTAGACGCACCAAACTCTGCAAATATTTTCACATATAATGGAATATCAGTACTAGGTAGTAACTTGTCAGTTGTTACTGTTGATGCTGCCTCAAATGGTTCTGCTTCAGAAGATCTGGCTTCAATTAAATTTAATGCGCCAAGATTATTTGCTGCACAAAATCGTGCTGTCACACCTGATGATTATAAAGCATTAATTTATAGTAAATTTCCAGCTGCACAAACAGTGCAAGTTTGGGGTGGAGAAGACAATAATCCTCCAGTTTATGGTAAGACATATATTTGTATTAAACCAAAAGATGCTACTAAATTAACAAATCAGCAAAAAGAATTAATAGCAACTGAAATTCTTAATCCAAGAAGCGTTGTTTCTATTACTCCAGAAATTGTTGATCCAGAATATTTTAATATTAAGGTAACATCATTCGTTCACTATAATCCTAAAGAAACTAGTAAGACTGCGTCACAAATTGAAACTATTGTTAAAAATGCAATTCTTGATTATGACTTGAATGAACTACAAAAATTTGATGGCGTCCTTCGTTACACAAAATTAACAGGCATTATCGATCAAGCCGATCCTTCCATTATTAATAATATCACTCGATTAATGGTTCGTCACCCACATACTCCACAATACGGTGTTAATGCTCAGTATGTATTAAACTTAATTAACCCTATTTCTCAAGATGGTGGTAAACAAGGAGAGGTATTTGCATCTACTGGATTTTTTATTCCTGGAAGCACGAAGGTTCATTACCTTGATGATGATGCTGCTGGTAATATTCGTTTATACTATTTAAATACTAGTTTAGATAAAGTGTTTGTAAATAGAACACAGGGAACTATTGACTATGAAAACGGATTGATATTAGTTAATGGTTTAAACATTGTATCTTTAGATGGTGCATATTTTGAATGGCAAGTTAAACCAGAATCATATGATATCGTTTCGGCATTATATCAAATTGTACAAATCGATCCAACACTTTTAAATGTTACTGCTATCGCAGATAATACTGCCAATGGCGATCTTGGTGCTGGATACAATTATCAGTTCAACTCAATTAGATCATAATGTCAAGAACTCAATTATCATCTGTTGTATCTAGACAGATCCCTGAATTCATCAGGGAAGACTACCCAACATTTGTTGCTTTCGTAGAAGCATACTATGAGTATCTTCAAGAGCAAGGAGTAGATCTTTCTACTGCCAGAGATATTGATAAAACTCTTGATGAATTTGTTGTAGAGTTTAAAAAAGAGTTAGCACATAATCTTCCTCAAATTGAAGGCGACGAAAGATTTTTATTAACTCACATTAAAGATCAATATCTTTCAAAGGGATCAGAAGCATCATATAAACTTTTGTTTAGATTGTTGTTTGGTAAAAAAGTAGAATTAACATATCCAGGAACTCAGATGCTTCGTGCTTCTGATGGTCGATGGAATCAAGAAATTTCTGTTTTTGCCCAAGTTGATTTTGGTGACCCTCAAGATATTGTTGGTAAATTAGTAGACATCCAGACATCAACAAGATTAATTAGAGTTCTTGTTGATAGAAAAGAAGATTTAGTTGGTGAGGTAGATCGTATTGTTGCTCTTGGTGGTAATATCTATGAATTCTTTTTAGATAAAAAATTCTTTGGGGTTCTAAAACCAACCGATAAAATAAAATATAAAGACACATTTCAAGCCACTATTCTTCCAGCCACTCAAACACCAAAAATCACACAACCTGGAAAAAACTTTCGTGTTGGGCAAGTGTTTGAAGTTCGTTCTGGAACGGGAACTGGTGCTCTATTAAAAGTTACCGCAGTTGATGATAACAACGGTATTAAATATGGAGAATTTATTAAGTTTGGTATTGGATATACTGCAGATTTTGCTGTAAATTTACTTGCAACAAATACTGTAAATGCAACACAATTAGCAATAGCTGGTGCATCATCTAGTAGATCTGGAAACAATTTAACTATTGGAGACAGGACTTTAGGTTTCGATGAACAAGGTTATGTAAACCTTGGAGATTTCGTTACATACGATTATGTAGATGGTACATATGCTGGTTCTATTATTCGTGAGTTTTCATTAAATTATCGTAATGCTCAAACTGCTTCTGATGATCCAGCAATTATTGAAGTTAATCTTGGTGCTCTTGTTAAATATCCAGGATACTTTACATCAAATGCTGGTTTTTTAGATGACTCTATTTTTATTCAAGATAGTAAATACTACCAAGCGTTTTCATATGTGATTAGAATTGATGAACGATTATCTTCATATAAATCAGCAGTTAAAACTATGTTACATCCAGCTGGTATGGCATTGTTTGGCGAGTATAATATTACTAATAATGTTGATTTAAGTATCACTTTAGAATCATTGGTTAAATCTCTTGGTATTGGTCTTGAAGATACTTTTGCGTTTGTAGATACTGGTAGAGTCTCGTTAAATATCACAAAAGTTCTATCAGACTCTATAGATACACCATCGGATAGTTACATTGTAAGAGTTTTTGGTAAAGCACTAGACGATTCTATAGATACACCATCGGATAGTTTTACACAATTGTTTAGTAAAACATTGGCAGATACATACAGTGGAATGTCTGATAGTACTGCTACATTTACTATCGGCAAAGCATTAGCTGATTCTAGTGTAGGAACTCTGATAGATTCTATCATTAAAATTGATACTGATAAAGTACTGGCAGATACTCCAGTTATTTCAGAATCTTTGACCCAATCCGTGGCTAAATATCTAGAAGATACAAGTGTTGGTACTTTAACCAATGAAGGTAAGGTATGGAAAAATTCATACCAAGGACAAGATTATTATTCATCAAATTATAGTGTAGGTCTAGAACAGACAACCACTAATTAACTAAAACAGGAGATCCCTATGATTCAACAACAAGAAAACCTAAAAGCGACAGGTAAAGTTCGCATCGTTAAAACTAATGCACAAGGTGTTACGCTTCAAGATTTTGAAGTACCTAATTTAGTTGTAACAGCTGGTAAAAACTTCATTGCATCTTCAATGATCAAAACTACCACTAACAGCCCAGCAGCAATGACTCACATGGCTATTGGTACTGGTTCTACTTCTCCAGGTGCTAGTGATACTACACTAGGTACTCAAACTGGTCGTGTTTCACTATCTGGTAACACAGTTTCTACAAATACAATTACATATACTGCGACATTCCCAGCTGGTACTGGTGATGGTGCTATTACTGAAGCAGGTATTTTTAATGCTTCTTCAGGTGGTACAATGCTTTGCCGTACTACATTCCCAGTTGTTAATAAAGCATCTGGTGATACAATCGCTGTAACATGGGTTGTAACAGTAAGTTAATTTAAGTTTAAGGTTCTGCTAAATGGCGACATCATCTTCTCTAATTAAAACAATCCTGCATAAAACTCTTGCAGAGGGTGTTTACAAGGATGTAACAACTAGAAGTTCTAATTATTACTATTTCCTTGGAAAAACATTGGAGTGGGATGATGAGGCTACTCCACCTTATCCAGTGGATAGTTATGCATATGAACGAGCAGTTCGTGATGATATTATCACGATGAAAGCCATCACACCTTCTGATGTATCATTTGTTATTCCTCGTGTGAATTGGACTACTGGTGTAATTTATGATATGTTTGATGATGAGTATTCAACAGAAGTCCTTGGTCTTAATATCGCCAATGGCGGAACTGGTTATACTTCTCTTCCAACTATTACAATTACAGGTGGTGGTGGTACTGGTGCTAAATTTTATCCAATTGTTTATGATGGCTCTATTATTGAAATTGAGTCAATTGGAGTATCTGACACTTCAAGAGGATCTGGATATACTTCTACTCCAACTGTAACAGTTACAGGTGGTGGTGGATCTGGTGCAGTCTTACAAGCAATTGTAAATATTGCTCCTTCTGGCGCACAAAAATTAGAAGAGTCGAATTTCTATGTTCTCACAGAAGATTATAATGTATACAAATGTTTAGATAATAACAACAATGCTAGTTCAACTGCAAAACCATTAGGTACTTCTACTTCTCCAATCACTACAGCTGATGGCTATGTTTGGAAATTTATGTATACTGTTCCTATTAATTTAAGAAATAAATTTTTATCTGAAGATCAGATGCCTGTGGTTTCTGCCCTTTCTAATCAGTTTTATTCTAATGGTGCTATGGATAGTATCATTATTAATAATAAAGGAACTGGATATACCACAGCAACGCTAACTGTTTCTGGTGATGGATATTGAGAAGAAGATCCAACATTTTTAACTAGCATAATAATTGCTTCTGGAGGTAATGGTTACATTAGCCCAACAGTAACTTTTGGAGACCCTACTGCCAATGCGTCATCATTTATTGCTAACTCTGCAGTATTTTTAGGACAAAAAATTTACAACAGCGTATTTGATTTTTACGAAATTGTTACTCCTGGAACTATGTCTTCTTCTGCGCCAACTCATAGGCAAGGTACTGTACAAAATAATACTGCTGCATTAAAGTATCTTGGCACTAGAGTTAAGGGAACAGTAAATACATCAAACACTACAGTTACAGCAGGTTCATTTACTACTGGTGTAAAATATACAATTGCTTCTCTTGGAACTACTAATTTTGTAACAATTGGTGGCACTGCATCAGCAGTTGTGACAGGTTCAATTTCTGGAACTACATTGACTGTTTCCGCAGTTGCTTCTGGAACGCTAGCTGTTAATACTCGTATCACTGGTACTGGAGTGACTGCTGGAACTTATATTACTGCTCTTGGAACAGGAACTGGTGGTACTGGTACTTATACAGTTAGTGCATCTCAAACAGTTTCTTCCACTACTATAACAGGACAACCTGCAGTTGGTGCTACTTTTACTGCAACTGGTGCGGGAACTGGAACAGGAACTGCAACTACAAAATCTATTTCAAGCATAACATTACTTGGTGGTGTTAGAGAAATTAATATATTAAACGCAGGTTCGGGTTATACAACTGCACCAGCAATCACATTTTCGGGTGGTGGTGGATCGGGTGCTGTTGCCTCTGCTAAAATGAGTGGTGGCTCAGTCATATACTGCACAGTGTCAAATCAAGGTGATAATTATACTAGTGATCCAACTGTAACATTTGGTACACAATGGACTGCAGCAACTGCAGTTTTGGTGGGACAACAATATTTTTATTCTGGAAGATTATACACAGTGACAGGTGCTGGAACTACTCACGCTTCTACTGCACCAACTCATACTTCTGGATCTGCTTCTAATGGCACTGCTACATTATTATATGCTGGTGTTCCAGCTACTGGCGAAGTTGTTCGTAGATATGGATCAGGGTATAGTGCTGCACCAACAATTACTATTACTGATGCAGCAAGAGCAGGAACTGCATCTGCAGAATTATCTTTCTTAACATCAAAGTCTGAGGCAAAATTACTTCCAGTTTTAGATGCTGGACAAATTGTTGCTGTTATTGTTGAAAATCCAGGAGTTGGTTATTCAACTGCAACGATTACAGTTTCAGGAGATGGATCAAATGCTGCTCTTAAAGCAGATCTGAATATTGGAACAATTCAATCTTTACAGGCAAACAACGAAATTTTAACTTCACCTGGAACCATTAATGCCATTAAAATTATTTCTGGTGGATATGGTTATGGTGTTGCCAATGTCGAAATACAGGGTGATGGAATAAATGCTACTGCTTCAGCAGTGATTGATACTGCTTCAGGTAAGATAACTAAAATTACTATCACAAATCCAGGACAAAATTATACTTTTGCAAATATTGTTGTTACAGGTAATGGATACGGAGCAAACCTCAGAGCAGTAATGGCTCCATTTGGTGGCCACGGCAAAAATGCACCAAATGAATTATTTGCTCAAACCTTAATGTTTTATAGTAATGTGTCAACTGACTTGAATCAAGGTGTTTCTGTAAACAATGACTATCGTCAATTGGGTATTGTTAAAAACCCGAATCAATATAACTCTGACCAAAGATTTCAAGGAACTATTGGATCAGGATGTTTTATTGTACAAGCTGCAATTAATACATCCCAGTTTCCACAAGATACTAATGTAACAGTCACACGAACTATTGATGGCACTGATTATGATAGAAGATACCGTGTTGTTGCAGTTTCTTCTTCCAGCGCACTATTACAATCATTAGATAATGACACACCTTTAATCAATGATACTTTTTCGAATACCGATGGATATATCTTCACTGTTTCATCAGTGGGTAATCCAACCATAGATAAATATTCTGGTCAGTTAATGTTTATTGATAACAAAGCAGGGTTTACACCCTCTGCTGATGAAACAGTTACCTTAAGAACAGTTATCAGATTCTAACATAAATAGATTAGAACCAACTAAAGAGAAAATTACGAATGGCTATTGATTTTAACACCGAACCGTATTACGACGATTTTACCGAATCAAAAAGATTCTTGCGTATTTTGTATCGTCCAGGATATGCTGTCCAAGCACGAGAACTAACTCAGATGCAGACTATTCTGCAAAATCAAATTTCTCGTTTTGGTAGTCATGTATTCAAAGAAGGCTCACTAGTTATCCCAGGAGAAATCGGGATTGATACTAAAATTGCTTATGTTAAATTAGAAGCTACATATAGTGCTGTTCTTGCTGATACAGTTATAGATAAATTCGCTGGTTTGATTATTGAAAATACTGCTGGAGTACAGGCACAAGTTATTCACTATACTGTTTCTTCTGGTGCCGATTCTGCAGCACTATTCATTCGCTATTTAAATTCTGGCGATAATAATACAACAAAAACATTCTCTGATTCAGATATTTTAACAAATTTAACTGGGACAAATCTTGCAGGTAATGAAATCACTGCAGGAACATATACAGTTCAGGCTGCTACTTCTTCTTCAACTGGAACTGGATCTATTGCAACTATTAAACAAGGTGTTTATTATATTAAAGGACATTTTGTTTTAGTACCAGAACAAATACTTATTCTTGATAAATTTACAAATACTCCATCATATAGAATTGGTTTAGTTACTTCTGAGTCTATTATTACTGCAGAAGAAGACGGAACTCTATTTGATAACGCACAAAACTCATTTAACTATGCTGCCCCTGGAGCCCATCGATACTATATCGATGCTGTACTAACAAAACTGTCTATAGATAGCACACAAGATATAGATTTTATTGAGTTGATTCGTGTTGGTGATGGACAAACTCAAAGTATAGTTGATAAATCAGAATACTCATATCTTGAAAAAGAATTTGCCCACAGAACATATGATGAGTCAGGTAACTACACAGTTAAGAATTTTGAGATTGATGTTCGTGAGTATAGAAATAATAATCGTGGTGCGTGGACATCAGGTCGTGTTTATTTAAATGGTGATGTAGTAACCAATAGTGATTACACATATGTTGCAAAAAACAGTGGTACTTCTTCTAGTAGCACTGCACCAACTCATACTACAGGTTCTGTTTATGACGGATCTGTTTCTGGTGTTGGTACATCTGGTGTTCAATGGGAGTATAATGCTACTCCTTATTATAATCGTGGTGTTTATACTCCAGGTACTTCAGAAAATCTTGGAACTCAACAGGCAAATGAAGCAAAATTGGCTATTGGTTTAGAGCCAGGAAAAGCATATGTGCAAGGTTACGAAATTGAAAAACCTGCCACTGAATATGTTACTGTTAATAAGGCTAGAGATTATCTTACAGTAGACAATGGAGTTATTCCTTCAACTGTTGGAAATTATGTCCTTGTAACTAATATTAATGGTGCACCACCAATCAGTGCAAATGCTAATGCTTCTTTTAATCAAGTAACTCTTTACAATAGAGTAACTTCTGCAGTTGGAACTATTCCTTCTAGTGGAACTATTGTTGGATATGCTCGTGCTCGTTTTATGGAATACCATAATGGAACAATTGGTGCACAAACTGCTATTTACAAATTAGGTATTTTTGATGTCCAGATGGTTTCTGGATATGATTTTAATCGTGATGTTAAATCATTTTATCATGTGGGATCAAGCAATGATGTTAATTTAAACTTTACTGCTGATATTGAAGGAACTACTGCAGTTGGTTCTGGAACATTAACTCGATTAATTGGTTCTGTTACTGCTTCTGCATCAACTACAATTACTGGTGCTGGAACTTCTTTTCAAACAGATCTTAGAGTTGGTGATTATGTTTTCTTGGGCACTGCTTTGAGAAGAGTTACTGCTATTGCATCTCAAGTTTCTCTAACAGTAGATTCTTCAATTTCAGTTACTGGTTCTACACTTGATAGAGTTGGAACTAAAGTATATGAACCAGAAAATACTTCTTTATTGTTCCCATTCCCATATTATGCAATTAAGGATATAACAGATACAGTTTATACTGTATATGAAACATTCACTAGTAGTGTTTCTGCTGGCTCGATCTCAATTGGTCCACCAAGTTCTGGAACATTTGCATCAGCTGCAACTACAACTAATTATACAGTTATTGATACTGACGCAACATCTGGTGGTGCTATTGTAGCAACCACTAGTATTACACCATCTGGATCAAGTGCTAGTATTACTGTTAGTACTGGTTTAAATGGAAGAAATGTTTTTGTTATTGCTGCAGTAAATAAAAGTGGGGCTTCTTTAACACAAAAATCTAAAACATTAGTTTCTGGTGCTACTAAAACATTTACTACTCAAGCAGCAGCACAGCAAACTGCTTTACTTTTAGGTAAAGCAGATGGATATCGTTTGGTATCTGTTAAAATGAAATCAGGAACATTTGGTTCTCCAGGTGCCACATACTCTATTGACATCTCCGATCGTTTTATTTGGGATGATGGGCAGAGATCCACTCACTACGATGTGGCACGATTAATTCTTAAAAATTCATATGCCCCACCAGAAGCACCAATTGAAGTAACATTTGATCACTTTACTCATGGCTCTGGTGATTATTTTACTAAAAATTCATATCCTGCAACTATTCAATATGGTTCTATTCCATACTTCCAAGGTGTTGCCTTGCGAGATGTTATTGACTTTAGACCAAGAATCAATGATGCTGGAACATCATTCACAGGAACAGGCTCAGGAACTACATTATTACCAAAGCGTGGTATTGATATTGTAACTGACTTCTCTTACTACTTGGCAAGAAAAACTAAAATTGCAGTAGACTTTGGTGGAACTTTCTTTGCTGTTGATGGTGTATCTTCTTTAAATCCAGGAGAACCATTAGATCCATCGTTGGGATTAGTTCTTTATAATTTAACATTAGAACCATACACATTTGGAACATTAAGTAATAATGTTCAAGTGAATAGAATTGATAATAAACGATACACAATGCGTGATATCGGAAAATTAGAAAAACGAATTGATAATCTAGAATACTATACCTCTTTATCTCTACTTGAACAGCAGACTGAATCTTTAGATGTTATAGATTCTACTGGACTAAGCAGATTTAAAAATGGTTTTATTGTAGATAATTTTGCTGGACATAATACAGGTGACACTTCATCCCCTGATTATATTTGTTCTATTGATATGGAAAGAGCAGAATTGCGTCCATTCTATACAATGCAAAATGTCAACTTAATTGAAGGTGTTTCTTCTGATTCAGATCGTCAATTAGCCAACTATAAACTTTATGGTGATGTCATTACATTACCTGTATCAAATCATTTACCAGTCGTTAAGCAAGCATATGCTTCTCGTTTAGAAAACATTAATCCATTTGCAGTTTTTACATTCTTGGGTGATGTTAAAATTAATCCGTCTTCCGATGATTGGTTTGAAACAGATCGTCGTCCAGATTTAGTTATTGATGTTGAAGGTAATTTTTCAACAATTAAAAACCTTGCTGAAAAAGCAGGTGTTCTTGGAACTGTTTGGAATGCTTGGCAAACTCAATGGACTGGTGCACCTATTAGTACTGGTCGTATTAAATATACAACTGGTGGAAACTGGGCGTCTCGTCAGGGGGATGTATATCTCACACAAGCAGAACTACAAGCAAAATTTGGTATTAATGAATGGGGTAATGCTCGTCAAATTACAGTTGAGACACAAGCAACTCAAGTCGGGCAAAAGAGAACTGGTATTAAAACTACTCTTGTTGAAAAAATTGACAGACAAGTTGTTGGAGATCGTGTCCTATCAACTGCAGCTATTCCTTATATTCGCTCAAGAAATATTCTCATTCAAATCCAGAAGTTAAAACCAAACACTCGTTTCTATCCATTCTTTGATGGTATTGATATTTCTGCTTACTGTACTCCAGCAACTAAAATCGCATACACTCCTACTGGAGCAACAGCTGCAGCAAAATTAGTGACACATAATAAATTTGATGTTGATACTAATGTTGGATCAAATGCTACTGCCACTGCTCGAAGAGTTTCTGGTGATTCTCAAGTTTGTTTAAATCGTGGTGATGTTATTACTGGTGCCACATCTGCTGCAACTGCAGTTGTTGTCGCAAAAGAATATGATGCAGAAGCTGGAACATATGCATTATATGTGGTTAATGTAACAGGAACATTCACTGATAGTGAAACTATTACTGCATCAAATCCACTTGGATATGCTACTGCTGCTTCTGGAACTGTTGGTACAAGAACTCTAAAATCTCTTGGTGGAACTTTAATCTCCAATTTTAATGGTGATTTACAATTATTGTTTAATATTCCAAATAATGATTCATTAAGATTCCGTTGTGGTAGTCGTGAACTTAAATTAGTTGATGTAACTACTGCTAATGGTGCATTCACATCTCGTGCCAGAGCAAACTATCGTGCTGAAGGTATTTTAGAAACTAAACAAAGAACAGTTAATGCTGTTCGTAATGCAGAGTTGGCACAAGAACCATTAGAAGATAATCAAGTTATCACTCAAACTTCTGAGAGAGTTGTGGCTGATACTGGCTGGTGGGATCCACTTGCTCAGACATTCTTAATTGAACAAAAAGGTGGATGTTTCTTATCTAAGGTTGATATTTTCTTTTCATCTAAAGATACAGCAGTTCCAGTTACATTAGAAATTCGTGAAGTAGTTAATGGATATCCAGGTAAACGAGTTTTACCATTCTCTCGTGTAACATTAAAACCAGAGTATGTAAATATTTCTGAAAACACAGTATTGTTAGATGATGTTGATGTTAATTCATTTGATACTGCAACTACATTTACATTCCCAAGTCCAGTATATGTTCAAGAAAATACTGAGTATGCCATTATCTTAGCATCAGACTCAAATAATTACAAGGTTTGGGTATCAAGAGTCGGCGATTTAATTCCAGGAACATCTCGTACAATTTCTGAACAACCATATCTTGGTTCATTATTTAAATCTCAAAATGCTTCTACTTGGACAGCAGATCAGTCAGAAGATTTAAAATTCACATTGTATCGTTGCCAGTTCCAAACTGGTGTTAATGCAAATGTTGTATACTCTAATGATGCATTACCAAAAGTTACATTAGTGTCAGATCCATTTGAAACAAGAAGTGGTGTTGCTAAAGTTCGTGTTTGGCATGCAAATCATGGAATTCCAAGTGGGTCATTTGTTACTATTAGTGGTGTTACTGCCAATGTAAACGGTATTGCTTTTGCAGGATTTAATACAACTCATACAATTAGTGATGTTGATTTAGATAGTTACTGTATCACTCTTGGATCCAACGCAACTGCAACTGGATATAGTGGTGGCTCTACTATAAAAGTTACAAAACATATTCAATATGATGCTGTGCAACCATTAGTTCAGGTTCAAACATTTTCTGAGACTCCAATTAGTTTTGGACTAAAGGGTGTCAGTGGAAAATCTGTTGATTCTTCACAAGTTGCTTATACAAAAGAAACTTCGTATTCTAGTGTGTTAGCAAATGAAACTAATTATTTCACTTATCCAAAAATGATTGCGTCAGAACAAAATGAGGCTAATTCAGATTTGGCGAATGGTTTAAATGGTGCTAAGTCAGTGTACTTCAATGTTGTTATGAATACTACAAATGATGCATTGTCTCCAATTATTGATACTCATAGAACAAGTTTGATTGCTATTGGTAATAAAGTTAATCTTCCAACAGAAACAAACATGAATGTGGCTTCTTTAGATTATAATGTATTACTAAGTGCAGGTACTGGAGTTACTATTAGTGGAAGCACTATTACTACATCAACTCAAAATGCGGCATTCTTAACTGCTACTGTTGGTAAGTATTTAACTATTGCTGGAGCAAGTAGCGGAACAAGTACTAAGTTAATCACAGCAATTGCAGCTGATGGTAGTTCTATTACATTCGATTCAGCACCAACTGCTGTAACAGGTAATGTAACCCTAACACAAAGAGAAAGATTTGTTGCTGAAAATGCTCCAACAGAGAGTTCTGCATATAGTAAGTATGTAACTAAGAAAGTTACTTTAGCAAATAACTCTACATATTTGAGAGTTAAATTTGCTGCCAATCTTCCGTCAGAGGCTACTATTGAAATTTGGTATAAGACTAATGTTGTTGGCTCAACCATTGCATTTGAGAATGTTCCATACAGCCAAATGACAGTTGATTCTGCTATTATTACTTCTTCAAATGAAGAAGATCAATTCTATGATGCATCATATTCTCTATCTGGTTTAGGTGCTTATGATGCGGTTCAATTGAAAATTGTTATGAAATCTTCTAACAGTTCTCAAGTTCCAAGAATTAAAGATCTTCGTATTATCTCTTGCGCATAATGGAAGGTTTTGTTAAAATACAAAACAAAGAAGGTCTTATTAGAGATCTTTCTAGTGGCGCAGTGATAAATACTAATAGGACTGAATATGAAAACTATTTGCAAAGAAGAAACGCAGAAAAAGATTTAAAAGATCAAATTAAACAAAACGCTGATAAGATTGAAAAGATCGAATCAGATGTAACAGAGATAAAAGAAATGCTCGCAATGCTTATTAAGGGTAAACAATAATGGCAACAATCGTACTTCGCAGTGTAAAAGGCAGTCCGTTAACGATTGCAGAGGCAGACGCTAACTTTGATAACCTAAACACTGAGGTTGGAACAAAACTAACAGCATCTACATATACTGCTGCAGATGTTCTAACAAAAGTTAAAACAGTTGACGGAGTAGGTTCTGGTTTAGATGCTGACTTGCTAGATGGTTTAAATACTAGCAGTTCTGATATTAGTGGTAACTCTGTTGTTACTAGATCTTCTGGTAATTTCTCTGCTGGAACAATTACTGCTGCTTTAGTTGGAAATGTAACAGGTAATGTTACAGGTAATTTAACTGGAACTGTGACTGGTAACGCAACCAATGTAAGTGGTGTTGTTGCTATCAATAATGGTGGTACTGGTGCTACAACTGATTCCGCAGCAAGAACTGCTCTTGGTTTAGGAACCATGGCTACACAAGCTGCAAATAATGTTACTATTACTGGTGGTACAGTAACTTTAACATCTGCTTTAGCGATTGCTTCTGGTGGTACTGCAGCTACTTCTGTAATTCAAGCAAGAACAAACTTAGGTTTAGTTATTGGTTCTGATATTCAACCATTCTCTAATGAATTAACTGCTATCGCTGGTGCAACTTCAGCGACTGGATTCTATGTTCGTCTTGGTTCTGCTTCTGTTGCTGAGAGAACTATAACTGCTGGTACTAATATTTCTATCACTAATGGTGATGGTGTAGCTGGTAATCCTGTTATTACTGGATCATCAAATCCTTCTGTAGATTATATTGTTAAAACTGGAACTAATGGTTCTGGTGATATCGGACAATCTGCAAATAGATTCGCTGTTATTTACGGTACTAGTACTTCTGCTCGCTATGCTGACTTGGCAGAAAAATATACAACAGATAAAGAATACGAAACTGGTACTGTTATAACAGTATCTTTAGATTCATCTGCAGAAGGTACTGCTTCATTTGAATATGCACAACGAGTGCTTGGTGTAGTTTCTGCTAAACCTGCATTTATTATGAATGATGACGCAGAAGGACAGGCACTG
>Ga0114963_10001100_pt1 | contig 18633 bp, 14 predicted proteins | sample C_131016_EF_Meta_FD_87019 | JGI IMG/M metagenome (GOLD analysis project Ga0114963, IMG submission 87019) | Freshwater microbial communities from Lake Croche, Canada to study carbon cycling - C_131016_EF_MetaG | ecosystem: Environmental > Aquatic > Freshwater > Lake | place: Lake Croche, Canada...
GACGCTCCTTCAAAGTCGTTCTCCTTGTAATAATACCCGTAGGAAGCGAAGCGTGGCACATTGTGTATGAGGGGAAAGCCGAGCGTCATAAACTCTAACAGTGAATAGTTATATTCGTTATTGACCTGATGTTGGATAATAATGGCCTTGGGCATCACCTTCGTTAAATTACAAATATTCGCACGAGGCATTAACTGTAACTTCCCCGACTTCAAAATCGTTAGCTGGGGTGCGACAGAATTTGTAAAATACGCATTCTCCCTAAACTTCTGGCCATTGACTACAATTACATGGTCGATACGTTCTGGAAACTTGCGATAATAGGCTTCGAGTGCCATGATGGGAATCAGGGAGTTCTTCTGAAAACTGATGTTGGGTTCCATAACAATAAAGATACGGGGTGTATTGATTGTCAACCCTGTAGGATCGTAATGCGCAGCGTCCTTTTTTACAAACATAGGATCCCACACATAGGGCGCAATGCGAGTCTTTCCATAGATACCATTAATCACCCCCGCATACTCGGCGTGAATGTCATAATGAGGCGAGACCCAGATCTCATCCAGTTCTCCTGCTACATGATGACTGAAATTGACCCCCTGGTAAAAGGTAATTGTTTCAATGTCTATATTGAGAATGTTTCCCATATAGAGTTTGGCTGTGAGAGCGCCCATGGATCGAAAGAACTTACGAATGCTGGGATCACAGGACATCCCCATTTCCATATAGGTCACAACTCGAAAGGGGGCCTTAATGTATTCCTTAAAGTCCGTCATTCGAAACTGTTTCGCAATCGTGGCGTCCTTGTTGTTCTCGAGGCTGTCTACCATGAGAAAGGGCTCGTAACCTAGGACCTCCATCAACTTATACAGAATGTAAATATTCTGAAAGAGTCCGTTGGCCCATATGTGATCGTCAGAAATCTTGACCGTCGTTAACAGCACTCGCTGTTTTTCTGTCGCCTGAATCGGCGGATAAGAAGCCTGTACAATCTGTGTGACCAGGCCAGAGCCACTGGATAAGGTAGGGAAGTTCATTTGGTTAGATTATTGAAAGATGGTTTAAGCCGACGGATATTTCAATTAGAAAAGTCACATCAAGAAATAGAATGGATCCTGACCAGGTATTCCAACCAAATGTTCCGGTACATTATGATATCCTAAAACATAAAATTCCTATGCTTTCCACATACTCGCCGCAACTACGCGAAGAAGTATTTAAGCGTCGTGACATCTTATACCAACAACTGAGATCTCATATAAGTGTTACTCCTCCCGTTCTCACAGTTGCGGATGTAAGACTTGATGGAAATGCACGATGGGAGGACGAAGAGGATGGTAATGGTACACATCATCTGGCTTTTTTGAACCTAGATGTGGATGCCAATATAGGAGGTTATAAGATTAAATATAGTGCGGGAAAGCCTATTATGTTGGTTTTAGATCGTGATAATCAAGGCACAGCCTTGTTTGATGTTACATCAGGTCATCTTGTCACACCTGAGGGTAATAACATTCGCCATTTACCCCATACGCAACAAAGAACAAGAACAAGAACAAGAGCAAGAACAAGAACAAGAGCAAGAACAAGAGCAAGAACAAGACGTGGGAACAGGCGCCGTCGAACAAGCCGACGAAACACGCTGAAAAATTGAACCGTGTAAAGGTCCGTCCCAACGAATCAGATGTCCTCCTTTCAAGTTACAATGGTAAATGGTACCACTCTTCCGCTTTCTGAACTATGCGTGGGCGACTTAATTAAAGATGGGGTTGTACTTTCTGTACATCCTCTGTGGACATCTTGTGGTACAATTACAGTGGACAACAAGATGTATAAATTAAATAAAAAACAACAGGTCTTAGTGTACATGGATAATATGTTGGGACAGTCTGGAAATCAGGTGTACAAGGTGGTGGATGCGAATACAATCCAAGGAGTCAAGGATGAACTTATAAAGAGAGACCCCAGGTTAGCACAGGTCCAAATAAAGTGGTATGATCGTTGCGCCGGCGCATCTAATCGTCAGATTTGCGGACCTATCTTTACAAGGGAGGAGGATCATGTTCATCTTTCTCTCAAACCCTTGTAGTATGGAATCCGCCTTGGTTCTCTTGTCGGAAGGCATCTTATCCGCCTATCCGATCTTAATTAAACAGGTCGATACCTCTGTCTTTTTTCAAACAGGACTTCGTATGGCCATCTTTGCCGTCTTGGGAACCACCGCCGGTGTTCTTACAGGATCGTCTGTTCCGATTGCGAATCTGTGGACAACGGAGGGCATTGCAACGGGTCTTTTGAACCTCTTTCATGTCGGCAGTTCCTACACGGCATTTGAACAACTTCCCGCTGGAAACGCCATGGCGCTGTTTTACATCTATCCTGTGTTCAACATCCTTGGCGCAGCCGCTATTCTGGGTGAATCGGTTCCCTATGCGTCCTTTCCTTGGATTGCCTTGGCTTTTTTTGGAACGCTTCTCCTATCGCAACCGACACCGAAGAATTGGACCCTGATCGGCGTGATCTGCGCCCTGATCGCTGCTGCGACTGAAACAGGTATCTATCTATGGTTCAAGAGCAAGTCGAGTGATGGTAAGTCGGATACACAGCCTTGGACGAAGATGACGCAGATGTATGGAAGCAGTGGCCTCTGGTGGATTCTTGTCGCAGTTGTAGGATCAGTATTAGGACTCTTGGCAAAGAACACCTTCCGACTAAGTCTAGGGGGCCTCGGTGCTATCGCCCTCTTCAACACCTTGGTCGGATTTGTAGGATATGCGCTGCGCTTCTATCTCATTCCACGAGTCAGTACTGTTATCTTCAGTGTCCTCTCCTTCTTTGGCGTGATCAGCGCCTATGGCTTTGGTTGGTTCTTCCAAGGTGAGGTGCCCAATTACACACAGATGGCGGGGGCGTTGGCCATTGTCGTAGCAAATGCTGTATTAATGAGTAAGGAGAATAACTAGTTGTTAGTCTAAAATCATACAGCCATTCAGAGTAGGATGACAAGCCGTCAAGGAGGTCTGTTGGAACTTGTCGCACGGGGCAAGAAGGATGTGTTTTTTACAAACAATCCTACTGTGAGTTATTACAACAATGTGTACAGAACAGCGGCGCCCGTTGTCACCGAAGTCTACACCTACAACCCCCGAAATCGACCGGAATGGGGCAAGTGGGTGGATTTTGACCTAGAGCATCGGGGCGACCTTGTCAACAAGTTTTTCCTACGAATTCAGTTGCCGACCTGGCTTCCCACCGTTGCGGCCGCTGCGAATCTCACGGGTATCGTCACGGACAACAGTGGGAACACCTTTGGATATTGTAACAAGGTGGGATACCAAATGATTCATAAGATTCAGGTCTTTCAAGACACCATTTTGCTTCATGAAGCCTATGGGGAATACTTGGATTGGCGTTTACAGAATTCGTACGAAACGGGAACACTACAACTTACAGGATTGAATGTAGGATCCCGTGAGGACACCCCCTTAGCTATCGGTCGCTCTGCGACTACCCCTATGATGCGAGTTGCTATCCCTGTGTTAGGTTGGCAACAGTTAGGAGATCCCGGCTTCCCCACGTGTGTCTTACGAAAACAACGGTTCCGTATTCGTGTTTGGTTACGGGAGTTACAAGAAATCGTGGTCTGTAGCGATGGTAGATTACAGCCAGCACCCTGGGGCGGGGTGCCTCTTCGTGTTCAAGCGGTGAAGGACGGACCGATCGATACCAGTATGGTAACCTTGCCCTTATCCGCCCTGAAATATCCCGAGATTACATTGGAGACAACGCAACGATATGTAGGGAATGAAACTCGATTGTTTTTACAGTCTCAAACGGTCCGCTTTCCCTTTCGCCATATTCAATTTCAGCAGTTTGCGATGGAACATAATTATGTAGTGCTGGCGTCACCACCGTATTCTTCGGTGGTCAATATCCCATATCGAATCGATTTCATAGGACCGAGTGACCGATTTGCTGTAGGGTTTCGAACCAATGCGGCGACGAAGGCAGGACAGCGAACTGTCTTATCACCGATGGTGAGTACCATGCGTCTGAATATTGCGAATATTGACCGCATCAAGTCGTGGGATATGGCGGTCTTTCGTGAGGTGACGGCCTATTGGAAACAGATTCGTCTACCCATTGATAGAAATCAGGTACCGCTCGAAATTTACACGATTTCGTATGGAGGCATGGACGGAGCTACACCGTCTGGGACGGTATCCTTTACTAGGGCTACGGACCCAGTATTACATGTAACCGTCCAATCCAATCCTGTGATTGATCCTAGGCTGCCGTCAGATCGTGGCGGAATGGCGCTTGTCTATTCGGAATCGTGGAATGTATTGGAAGCAAGGGATGGATATGGACGATTGATGTTTGATGACTCGTGATCCAAAAAAATTGAAGCAGGGGGCCGACCCTTGTCCAAGAAGCACCTTCTTCTTTCTTACAATATGAATTCTGCGCCTTTTCGTCCTACATCTGAACCCCCTAAATTACGAGCCTTTGGTTCTGGAAACGGTATGTCGTTTGCGGACAGAGCGGCGGCCTTTAAGGCACCGACTGTAGAGCCTGTCCCCCCTGTTCAAATATCGACTGTCGCAACTGTAGCCCCCAGTTTCAGCAGTGCGCCGAAACTCAGCGCAGCTGCCACGGCGGCATACGTGCCCAAGAACGCCAGACCAACTACAAATACGGTAGTTTTGACACCCGATATGTTTCCAGCCTTGCCCTCCAAGGCCACAGCTTCTTCCGCTGCGACAGTACTCACCGCTGCTTCTGCGAATGCTTCTTCCGCTGCTTCTGCCGTCGTAGATAGACCCAAGAAAATGACCTTTGCCGACCTGATGAAGAAGCGTGTAGTGGAGGATGCGCTCGAAGCGGAACAGGCGGAGCGAGACCGACTGAGGGCGCAGGCAATAAAGGATCGAGAGGAGCGGGACCTGCGATCCATTCAAATGATCCCTCGACGAACTCCCTATGGTGCCGAACAACCCCAGGAAGAGGAAGCTCACCGTGGTTACGATGGCATGTATGAAGAAAATGCGTTTGATAGACCCACAGGTGGATATAACTCCAGTAAGTATGGACATCATGAAGATGAGATGTCGCCTCCTCAAGATGATATGGGGGCTCCTGACGACGAGGAATGGTAAGTTGGTTTCTTAGACCCATCAGCGGTCTAAATAACAACTCCCCATACCCATTAGAATGTCGTTGACACCCAAACGAACACAATACCCTGTGAATCTCAGTAATATAAAATACAGAACAAGAATGGAAACCTTGACCTTGACAAGGCAATGGGATACGTTTGAACGAATTGAAAACTACAATGACATTGTCTATCAAAAATTACAAGTAGGGGATCGTAGCACCACGTATTGGCAGTTTGTGAATGCGTCCGAACTAAAGGATTATACGGCAGGTCAAATGCTTCACATCAATTTCTACTCGACACTGCCGGCCTCTACATTTTCTTCTATTTCTAGCAGGGTTATGCCGAATGCGAAAGTCATTACACCGGCTCCTTCTTTTTCAGTGTCAGGACCTGTCTGTATTCCTCAAACATCTGCCGTTCCGGCGTCAGAAAATACACAGCTACAATCGGACCTTACGATCTATGTAAACGTTAGCACCTATAATCATGCGCATTGCTATTCATATATCTTCCCATCGAACGAGGAATTTATGGCCTATAATCGAGGCAAGGATTCTGTCTGTTTTGCGGCGAATCAAGTCGAATTCATGAGTATTTTGAAAGGAGTCTAAACATGACTGACTCGATTCGATCGGAGTCTCTTCATGACATCCTTGATATCCGCACGATATCGGACACGACAATCGGATAAACATCCGTTGGTCTTGGAGATCAGGTGCTTTTCTGTATCGAGGAGTCGTTCTAATTGCCCAATATGAGTGGGACTATCAGAATAGGTATAGACCTTCCCCGTAGGGGAATCGATATAATAGACAGTGCCTTGAACGGATTGACGAATGAGAGTCTTTGTTTCCATCTTGGGGTCTTCATCGCCGTTTAAATCGGTTGTCATTTTTTTGCGCACACCGTAGACCACCAACGACGAGCGGAGGCCGAGGCTTCTTTTGCCTTTGCCGCAATATCGGCATCGGTGGTTTGGTATGTTTTGCCACAGACGAGGAAGGAGGCGACTCGGGCGTGTCCCCACGCCTGCTGGGACGCACCAGGGCGGTGGCCCGTTCTCCAGGCCGCTAAACCGCGATTATAAGACTCCAGGAGAAATCTGTGGGGAACACCAGTCATTTTCGCTTTTTGTGTCAAGGAATAGACGCCAGGGTAGCCCATCTTGGTAAAGATTCGCTTCAAGGTTTGTGTATACCCAGACTTACGGGTTTTCACACCCTTGTCCGTTTGAAATCCGACGTAGGCTTTAGGATCCTTGAAGTCAAGGGCCCCAAAGCGTTTGATTTCGGCAGCTCGTTTTACTTTTCGTGTCTTTGAAAGACCCGCAAAGTATTTTGTTGGATGGTAGGGCTTCATCTTATCTTAGGCATAGATCTTTAAGGCGCCAACATCCGTCGCTCAGGTGTCAAATGGGCCAAGATCTTGAACGCCAGACGAAAGGAAAGGCGATGGCGAGCATGTCCGTTTCGTTCGTCATAGGCCATCAAGAACAAGGACCAGAGTCGCTCCCGTTCGGCCTCTAAGAACAGGTTAAACGCCGTCGCCAATTCGATTTGTTCAGCGTCGGAGAAGCGTCTACCATGGACGACCAAGGTAGAAATCGCACGACTTTCTGCCTTTCCTGGATAGACATAGCCTGGTTTGTATTCAATATGAATACGTCCTTGACTTCCTTCAGAATCGAGTGTATGAAGAGTGAGAGATAGGAGTTGCGACCCCTCAGGAAGGGCTTGGCCTTCTATAAATCGTGTAAACCAAACATCATTGCGATGCAGTAGATTCGGTTTGAATTCCCATTTACTTGCTGCTTCTAGTACAAAGACCTGTTGTTTTCGGTCAGGGAACTGAGTAAAGGGAATCGTCTGTCTAGTGAAAACACTGGCACTTCGTTCAAACGCAATGGCGACAAGAGGTTTTTCGCCGCCGGATGTGTTGGACCATAAATGAACCGCAGTGACTAAGTACTTGCTGAGGAAGATGGATTTTTGTGTATCTTCCCCCACTACAAAAAAAGAGAGGGGTAAGACAAGCCAGCCGCCTCTTACAGGCGCTTGTTGTAAAAAAGATGCCATAAAACACTTGTACAAATCGGTAGCCCCATACATTTCAAAGGTAGATCGATCTTCAAAGGTGCGACGGAGTCCTATGGGAGGTTTCGCAATAATCCACGCATTTCCGTACAGGGGTGGATTCTTAATCGGATCCTCTTGTGGTACAAAGGGTGCTGGCTTTCGAAAGCTTAATACAAAGTCAGACAATTCCGTGTGAGGACTGTTCATAAAGGGGTCCACCACACATTCCGCATCCGAAGGAATCGTCCATCCTTGAAACAGGGTCGCAGCATCTATTTGAACTCGTATGACTTCTTGCTTCTTTGTAATAGGTTTCACAGTCGCAGGGCTTAGGGTTATGCCTGGAATATTCGCAGCCCATTCAATGACGTAAGGAGGTGCCACCGGTGCGTCTCGTTTCTTCGGAGCCTTTTCACCTGGATAGCATGGATTTTTTCGAGACAGGTGTTCTTCGTAAGATGCTTTTCGTATGAATTCCTTGAAACAACGGGCACAGGTAGCGGAAAACTTTGATGGGGTTTTTCGGTCCATACCTATGTATCTCTAGGCTGGACTTAGACCGTTTGCTTCGCTAACCGAACCGCCTTTCAGTGCCAATCCCTTCACCAGTGTAGGAAAGCCCTTTCGTTTCTCTACTACCGAATCACTAAGAACCGACTCGATCTGTTCTCGTACCGTCGTCTCTGTCTTTCCGCTGTATTCTGCGACTCGTTTCGCAAGGTCGCTCAACTTTATGGATCCGACGCTTTCCAAGGATACAGCCAGAATGGCGTCAATACATTTTTGCCTTGCTGGATGCCCTGTCACATCTTGAAACAAGACAGATTCTAGAATGACTGAATTACATCCTGCGGCTCCGTGCTGTAAGGTCGCCAAGGCTGTTTGAACCTTTGTAAGACTGTCTTTCGCATGTCCTTCTACAAACAATCGGAAATCATTCATGTGCTGTAAATGAGTGGTCAGTTGGCGTTTGTATTCTTGGGCCTCCTCTACCAGTTTCTGAACAATTCGAACTGCTTCCGCCTTATCTTCTAGATCTGTCGACGGTTTCTGGCTGATCGTATGGAATCGGATCCAACCAATCAGTGTTTGAAAGAGAGAACACGGATCCCACTGTTCAAAGTGAGATACGTATAGATGTAATTTTCCCTCGATCACGGCAAAGTCTACTACATTTACGGGATGTCCTGTAATATTTGCCCCTTGAACGAGTAGAATTCCTACATGAATCGCATGGTTATCTTTCACGTTGTCTTCAAACTTTTTTACCTGAGACGTCGGCAAGGTCCCTGTATAATCCTTACACTCTAGCAAGACGGTTAGTTTGGCATCTCCGGTTCCTAGGTCCACCCATACATCTCCTGTATGACCCCGTGTGGCCGTGTTTTTAATGACAAACCCGTCAACGGATCCCCAAAAGGTTGACACATGATCGATGACCTCTGTTTCAAAATGTGTGCCTTTTTCCTTCATGGAGGTCGGTTTCTTTGTAAGAGAATCTGTAAGAGCCTGAAGTTTATCCGTCAAGACTTGTAGCGCTGTTCGGTGATCTCGACGTTCACCGTCCATCCGTTCTTGTTCTCCTCGCTTTTCCAACAGCACCCGTTGTAACTCGGCTTCCTTCCCTTGAATCACTCGATCCATGACACCCCGTTCTTCCTCCCGCACTCTCTTTAGTTGCGATTCAATATCCCGTTCCAAGGCATCCTTTCGCTGTCTTATATCGCTCAACAATCCATCCTTCGTGGCCAAGGTCTGGGCGACCTGCGTTTGTTGAAGAAGCGCCTCTGTGTCTCGCCGTCTCGTCGCTTCTGATGCGGCGATTTGTAACGCAGAGATATCGGCCTTGAATCGTTCTTGTAAGGCGGATACTTCTTTCTGATGCGCTAATATGCGTGTTTGAAGTTCGGCGTCGGCCTTTCGTGTATGAACCGTATCCAGCACTAAGGCCCCTATTTCCAGAATTTCGTAGACTTCGTCCGCATCGGCTGTTTGGACCCTTGGAGGCAGTTTCTTACCCTCAGGAAAAGGAAGGGTGATGGACATCTTTGTATGATTTCATAGATAGACATATGATTCATTTTTTTAGACAGATACAGATACACTCAGTAGAAGAGTAACGGGATGGATTTGAACAACTTGGCCTTTTAGAACGGAACCCACACGGATCTTGGACCCCTCCAATGCGGATAAGGTGTCGTCCAAGAAGGTCCATCGTTGTTGCGGATGAATGGCACTCACATGTGTAAATCCGTCGATGGATAACGCCGGTAAAAACCATTGAATCCCCACTGCCTTCACATCTGTACAGTATACATTATAGGATTCTGTAGGATGGGCTTTGACCCAGGACGCAAGCTTACACCGTTCATACAGATCTTGAAGTCCTCTCATCATATGACTTTGACGATTCATGACCTCCACTTCCGCTTCCATGTTTTCGTACCGAATGCCCGCAAGTAAGTTATGGACAAGCACGTCGGCATAACGTCGCATAGGGGAGGTGAAATGGACATAGTCTGTGAGACCTAGACCAAAGTGCCCTCGTTCGTCGACAGAGTAACGGGCTCTCGCAAACTTTTTGACCAGGATGAAGGAATCTGCGACAGCATCGCCTGTTATTTCCAACACTGGAATAGCACGTAAGGAGGCGTGAAACCGATTGGGGAGCACAAGACCAGCTGCTGCGAGGTGTTGACTCACCACGAGATTCGCCATAATCATTGCGGTGGCTACTAGGGAATGCGCCGCATCATTCGTACATTCAGATACAAGGGTGATAGGAAGACCTGACCCTGTGTTCATTGTAAATCGCAAGGATGGAAGTGTAAGATTGTAATTCACAGTCGCAGAACGTTCTAGACTCAAGGCTGCCAACCATTCCAGTTCGGAGGAGGCGGTATGATCTCGAAGATGGGTGGCCACTTCCTCGTAATTGTACCGACGTTTTACAACAAGGGTGGATCTGTAAATCTCCTTGGACACAATACATCCCTCCGCAATCTTCATCGCAACGGTGATGACGGAACGGGGCTGTCCCACAATAAGACTTAGCGTATCCGAGGCGGTCTTCGCATCCAAGAGATGTTCGGTAGCTTCATTCGCTAAATAAAGTGTCAAGCACTGACTTCGTAAAACGGCTTGTTCTGATTCGGTCAAGACCGCATGCGCAATATCTACGATGTGAACATAGACTGTTTGAGTCGCAAGATCCACTGAAATCGCATCATCAAAGTCCTTAGATGTGGCCGGATCAATAGTAAAGGTATTTAAGTCGCTGTGATCGACAATCCCTTCTCGAGTGTATAAGGGCGGCCCTTTTGTAGTTACAGGGGTGTCTCGACGCACAATATGTTGTACAGCCGACCGAATCCAAGCCGCATCTGTTGTTGGATCATTCGGCCATTTAGCCACAATATCCACACGCCCATCTGATTTCAGAGAGACCGTCAATCGATCATCTGCGGAAAAGGCCTCTGTCAAGCGCACGGGGATCGAGGATCCAAAGGTTGGAAAGTACAGGATCGGTGGAACGGAGGATTCTACAACGGCGACCGTTGTCACAGGGGGTCGATGGATCAAGGTCGTATGGTCCCGTGAATGAAGTACACGATCGCCTCTTAGAAATTGACTGAATTTAGGTAAGAAGGATACGGAGGAAGGGTCTGAATCCGGTACAACCACGAGCGCATTCTTTCGTAAATCGACAAGGCCTTGCATTTGCCTACTTATAGAAGAACAGTCTTAGACTAAAGACACCTTCAAAAAATTGACGGGGATTCATCGACTCAGATGTAAGGACAACAGTAACATATCATGGAATTACAACCAAAGGACTCCGCCCTCTTTCGACAGGCCATTGAAAGCCTGAAAGACTTTCTACCCGACGCACAATTATGTTTGAACGCACAAGGATGTACGATTAGTGGCATGGACGCCTCTCATGTAGGATTTGTGAGATATCATCTGGCCGCTGCGGATTGTAAGGTTCTTACCGTTCCCATCCCCTTGGCTCTGGGTGTCCCTCTTGGAACAGTCGCCCGCATTCTAGCCTCGATGGGATCTACCGATCAATTAGTGATGACAAGCACGGAAACGCATCTTGTCATTACCGCAACAAGTGAGAAAACAAAGAAAAAGACCAAGGGCGAGGCACCTCTTATGGACATTACAGTGGATGCGTTAGATATTCCTGAAACGACGTATGCGGGGAATCTGAAGGCCAAGACATCGGATGTAGCCATAGCATGTAAGGAGGTAGGAGCCTTTGGAGACAGTCTCCAATTCTTTATGAACGACGATGGATTTCATATTAGTGCGAAGAGTGAATTGGGATCCATGACACAGGTACTGGAGAATATAGGAGATGAGAGGGATATGGAATTTACAGCAGAGATGAGCAAGCCTGTGGGATTCGGAACAAAGTATATAACAAGTATGCTCAAATGTGGTGTATCACCGAATATGAGTATTGGATTTGATGAAACGCAACCGATGCGAATTGCGTTCTCCTATGGAACAGGGAGTTCTCTTGTCTTTCATCTGGCTCCAAAGATGACCGATGAGTAAATCGCATCTGACTCTACTGAGAACTCGTGTGGCGTAAAAGATAGCCTATTATTTTGATCCCAGACGGTAGGAGGATGTCATCCGTAGAAGACCAAGTAACCCTTGCATTAGGGGTTCAGGCCGATCCAGGTGGATGTGGATGCGATACAAATTGTGGATCGAACTGTCTTCGATATAGCAGTCTTGTAGCCCGTCTGGGTGTCTTTGAATTTTTATACGAAGGTTCCAATTATCTTAATCAAAGCAATGTACCACTCTTGTACAACTGTGTAGGTGATATTCTCGCATATTCAACAACAAGTGCCCGCACGGGTGTATTTTCAACTATTTTGTTTACGAGTAATTACACGAATTACATTACCACGGCAGCCAACACGGATAGCAACGGCTTTGTAAATTTGTATGATACCTACGTGACTCGAGTCATGTATACAAATAACACGCTCATAACACCGAATTATTCCAGTTTCAGCAGTTTTTGTATTTTGTACAGTTCGAATACCTTGGGTCCTACAGGTCCCAGAGGGGGTCAAGGTCAAGCAGGAGCGACGGGTGCGACAGGAGAAGGAGGATCTACAGGAGCGCACGGCGACACGGGTCCTACAGGTCTTCGTGGTACGACGGGTCCTCGGGGATTGGATGGAACAGCGACCAGTACAGGAGCGACAGGCCCTCGAGGCGACACAGGCGCAGCAGGCTTGGCTTCGAATACGGGATCTACAGGTCCTACAGGAGATACAGGACCTCAGGGCTGTCCCGGATTGGCTACCAAAACCGGTGCCACAGGACCTACAGGTCCACAGGGATGTAAGGGAGATACAGGAAATACTGGAAATACGGGACCTGGCATGTGGACACCCAATCTTCAAGGAACTGCTGTTATTCGAGGTAATAGAACTGTGATTTTTCAAGATCTGAGTGGTTTCACAGATGGTGTGTTTTCGTTAGAGGGGTTTGATTTGGACTACACGGGTTTATTTTTGGAAGCCACCTTGCCATATCTTAGTAACGGGGATCCTAATTCAATTCATGTGGGTGGACTAAACTATTGGGGGTTGTTGTCCTCGCAGAATCAGATTACCTTTCAGTATACGAATGGTGGCACTACTTCCATTTCAACAACAACGTATACGACAGGAGATACTCTACAACAAATCTACGATGGAACCAATGTTACTTATAGTCTTTTTAGTGGATATTCGCCGTATTTTCAGATCATAGCGCCAGTTATACCATTTATAACGGAACGACTATATTTGACTATGGTGAATCCTCGAAATCTCGGCAATACGTATACCTTTAATGATGTAAATGTGTATGCGACGGGCAGACGGGGTCCTACAGGGTCGACTGGAGCAACAGGGGCCGATTCCTTTGTAACAGGCTTCACTGGCCAAACAGGGTCTACAGGCCCCACGGGACTACAAGGTCCTACGGGTTTACAGGGATTATCCTTTGCGGTAGAAGCACAGGGGCCTACGGGCACGGGAGGGACAGGTCCTACAGGCTCTGGTGATTTCACTCGTGATTATTACGATGAGCAACTTCAAGGCTTTAGTTTTTTAGAAACAACAAACGGGGTTTTATGGTTGAAGGGAACCGATCTTTCAGGCGCATGGGTGGGAGGCATTCCGTTTGGACAGGGTCCACGAGGGAATACAGGTGCGACAGGAATGGTAGGTACGGGCCCCACAGGTTCTACGGGCCGAACGGGCCCCACAGGACCTCAAGGCCTTGACGGAACCGCAGCAAATACAGGTGCGACTGGAGAAACAGGAACTACAGGTCCCACGGGACCTACAGGGAGAACAGGTCCTACGGGACCTCAAGGAGTCGCAGGAACCGCCACAAGCACGGGTGCGACGGGTACTACAGGAAATACGGGACCCACAGGGTTTACGGGTCCCACTGGCAATACAGGATTTACAGGCCCCATGGGTCCAACAGGAGCGACAGGTCCTACAGGTGTTGCTGGAACTGCGACGAATACAGGTGCGACTGGAAACACGGGTCCCACGGGCAGGATCGGTCCGACGGGTGTGAAAGGTCCTACAGGAATGGTGGGAACAGGCCCCACGGGACAAAAAGGGGACACAGGATCGACGGGACCACAGGGAGTTCCTGGTAGCGCAACATATACAGGCGCATTGGGACCGACGGGTCCAAGGGGTCTGGTGGGCGCAGACGGTCAGCAAGGAGTTCCAGGATCGGCGACTCTTACAGGGGCGACTGGACCTACAGGATGCCCAGGATTGGCAACAAAGACGGGGGCTACGGGGCCGAAGGGATGTACGGGACCGACAGGTCTTCCTGGATCAGCGACGAAAACAGGAGCGACAGGAAACACCGGCAATACGGGTCCTAGGGGAAATACGGGACCTACAGGTCTTCCTGGATCGGCGGCGAATACGGGTGCGACTGGAAGAACAGGTCCTACCGGAAATACAGGCAATACGGGTCCTACAGGCAATTCAGGTCCTACAGGCAATACAGGAACTACAGGTCCAACTGGAGATACGGGTCCTACAGGTGAAACAGGTCCTCAAGGTCTCGATGGAACCGCAGCGAATACAGGCGCAACAGGTCCCACAGGGGTCACGGGGAATACAGGACCTCAAGGACTCGCTGGAACTGCTACAAATACAGGGGCTACAGGAAGAACAGGACCTACAGGCGCAACAGGAGCCACGGGACCCCAGGGTATAGCAGGAACCGCAACAAACACTGGAGCTACTGGAGACATAGGCCCTACTGGAGACATAGGCCCTACTGGAAACATAGGCCCTACTGGACATACAGGAAACACTGGGTCTATAGGAAATACAGGCACCACGGGTCCTACAGGATCAGGTGTATGGACAATTCGATCCGTCAGCGGATCTCCCATCATCACAGGGCCGACCAGTTTCACCTTGACTAACAACAGTTCTGAAACGGTTGGGGCTGTAGAGTCATTTGATATCTATAAAACGGGTCTCTACATACAAGCATCCTTGCCTGATATTTCGGGCACCGATACAATCTATGTAACTGGAAATTTGTATTGGGGAATTATTTCAGCTCCCAACACGATCACCTTTCAGCACATAGGGCCAGGAGGAGATGTTACTGTAGGGACTCCTCAAACCTACACTCCTGGTGATATTGTTCAGCAAATATATGACGGTCAAAAGGTAACCTACAATCTCGTAAGCCAGAGTCCATTTACAGGCATCTATTATTCAGTGAGTACATCACCGATTGGGTTTGGTATATCGGGTGAAATTTTGAGTGAAACCTTATACATTGGATACAACTCGTTTTCTGGAGATCACTCATATCAATTCAGTAACGTGAATATCTTTGCAACAGGATTGGCCGGCAGGACAGGACCTACAGGAGGAGGAGGTGGCGGTGGCGGTTCCCGTGCGTTGTTTGGAACTGACTTTCCAACTCTTTCGGTGCCGCAAACTCCAACCATAAATGATACATATTTGAATACAGCCAATGGTGATTATTACATCTATGTGAATTCAACACCAGCGCTTGTGATTGCGTCTTCCTATGGAATTCAAAGTTTTGATTCCAATTCGTATACAGTCGGAGTCATAGAGTATGGTGATTTTTACGCATTTGGATCCAGAGGAAATAATACGAATGATACATATGCGTCTATCGTAAAATCTACCGACAATGGAGTCCATTGGACTGTACCAACTGGTGTATTTCCCATGGTGACGACTTCTATACAACCAAGGGCAATAGGTGGTGGGAACATCCAAAATGCTTGCGGATACAATGTTCCAGGGGGCGTGAAAGTAACATATTCGTCTGATTTTGGAAACACCTGGAATGCTTGCCTTGGAACCTATATCCAAGATTTAGTACCTTCTCCCTCACGATTTTTGACATTTCCTCCTATCGGATCTAACAGTATTCTGTATGGAAATAATCACCAAGTCGTAAATGGCTGGACATCGAACGGAGATCCAACACAATATATACAATGGTCCAGTGATGGCATTGAGTTTAGTACCTGTGAATATGCTGACACAACTCCTGTATCCTATAGTACCTTTGGTGCGTCGTTTGTTTCGTATTTAACCGGAGGTGGGTCTCCTATCGATCTGTATGTCGCCGGATTTGCCGATACCACGAATCCAGCTCTCAAATGGTCGTCGAACGGTGCGACATGGTATGATTGTTTGGGTTCTGTAATGTACACTTCCAACACGACTACCGGATTACCAGCCGTTCCATATGGAATATCCTATGATAGCAATTACAATCTGTATTACGCATTTGGCTCAGATTCAAACTATCCAATTCGTTATTCAGGGGATGGGTCCAATTGGTCCAATGCGACGATCATAAATTACAATCCAAATTATTGGTTCCCTCCCACGCAGTTGGTGTATGATAATATTACGAGAATTACAATAGGAGTTATCTCTTATCTTCCATATGGAATTACTTCGTTATTGAGCAATATAACTAGTAATGTGTTTGTGTACAATTCTAATACAGGAGATATTCCTGGTAATCCACTGTCCTTTCAATCAGTTCCAAACGTCGGATTCGTATTGACGACTGACGCACCTTTATGTATATACAGCAGCAACGGTGAAGGATGGGCACAGCTTCCTATTGCGTGCGACCCCTCCACTCTCATAACATCGGTGTATCAAAACATAGCATCCTTGAGCAATTTGTCTAGTCAATCCTACACGGATTCTAATATTGCTGTAGGGAGTCTGCTTACGACTGAGAATCAATGGCAATATCAAACTACGTTTGAATTGAGGCGTCCAATTGTGTATACTGCAAGCACCTTATCCGTCAGCAGTCTCCAAGTCACAGACTCTTTGACGGCGTCCACTCTTCGTGTGAGTACCATTAACGGCGTTCCCGCAGGTCAAGGCTATGCGGATACAACCACATGGCAGTATAATTATGTAGATAGTAATGGAACGTATAACGAAGGAACTATCTTTTCGCCCACAACTACATCAAACATTGGATATATAGTTCATCGGCCTTATGCGCCCATTACATATTTTAATATGATGTACAATGGAACTTTAGGAGATAATTATACAATAGAATTTTGTGAAGGCGCTTGTACAAATTCCTATGTTTTTTCCAATGTTACAGGATTCCCCGAAATCTTTACGTCTACCATAACGCCATTTTCAACAGCAACGTCCCAATTCATGTCGGTCGTATTGACGACCGGTGCTAATCCAGTCACACTCTACTCTTTCACCCTCGGCTACAACTAAAAAATAGTAGCAAGGTAGCAAGACACTGCCTTACTCGTGAACTCCATCGCCTTCATTGTCCTCGTCCGATAAATCCATCGCATGAAGCATCGTCCAAGACCTGGCCGTTGCTTCATAGTCCGCCTTATTTGCCTTGTACTGGGAGGCTATATCTGGTACAAGAGGATCATTGGGATTCGGATCGTCCAACAGGGATAGGATACTCAGTAGCACCTTACTAATGGTAAGCGCGGGGCTCCACTGTCCCTTCAGAATATCAAGGCATATTGCGCCAGAGGGACTGATGTTGGGATGATAGATCCTGGTCGTAAACTGTATGTGAGGAGGCTTAAAGGGATATTCGGATGGAAAGCGGATTTGTACCTTAAAGACGCCGCCTTGAAAGGGACTGCTCGTAGGGCCAAAGATGGAGCCTTCCCAGTGGAAGAGATCCTCGCCTACAGGACCGGCGCTACAACCAGCGGGAGGATCCTTCTGTAAATCTGCGTATTCCTTTTCAATGCGTCGAAGTGCCATACTATGTGATGAGCAATGGTAGAGAAAAAGAAGAATCAATTTTTTGAGTGTGGAACCCGCAAAAAATGGATTTTGTTGTTTTTACAGTTACTTGTTTTTGTTTTATGGTTTTTATGCTGTTTATGGGTGTTTATGGGTGTTTAGTGGTGTTTATGCCATTTCGATAATACATACGTCAGAGGATTCCACAGAAGGTAGCACACGCCATGAGGTAGAGGCACCTAGCGCAGTCAGAAGTGTAGGTCTTACTACATCTGCTACTAAGCCTCTGTTCTTAAGGGAGGCACGATGAAACTCCAGGGCGTAGGACTCTCGAGGCGCACTCTCTAGGCGTCTCCATACAATAGGGTAATGAGCCTTGATATCATTGAGTCTCTTCAAAGTAGGGAGTATAGGTCGAGGGGGTGCGACATCGATAGCGATATGATCGCCTTCCTTACTCTCAACCATACTACTAGCAGCATTCGTGGTCGTAGGGACAAACTTCATACGAATAATACAGATCTGGTCCTTCGTAAGGGGTTGTTCTACTGTCCACTTGCTACTACGCTTTAGGGTCTCGATAAGGAAGTACTCCTGCGTATTCTGGTAGTCATTGTACTCCTCCGCACTGTTGGGTCCACGACCACCGTCTTGCCGTGCGATAGGATCTACACGCCAATCTCGTAGGTTCTTGAAGTGCCAAGATACAGCATGCCTCTCAGCACCCATATAGTCAGCTCCTAAAGGTACGACACAGACAGGGAAGGTCTCCCATATTTCCTTACGAGAGCGCATCTTGATAGGGCGAAAGGGTACATTTCCATCGTAGATCTCGCTATCGGTAAAGCAGATCTTATGGTTATGTATCGTATTACGAGTTTCCATTCCCTTCATAGCACGTAGCTCTCGTACTGCGTAGTCAATAGCAAGTAGTTCGTCAGAGGTAGGACCATACTCCCCCCTTTCAAGTCGGTCCATGTAGTCATAGTACTCGCTATGTGTCATTTCCTTAGGAATCACCTTCCTTGTAGTTTGTTTGTAGAGTTTTAGTAGCATTTCAGGTAGA
>Ga0114963_10001102_pt1 | contig 18623 bp, 24 predicted proteins | sample C_131016_EF_Meta_FD_87019 | JGI IMG/M metagenome (GOLD analysis project Ga0114963, IMG submission 87019) | Freshwater microbial communities from Lake Croche, Canada to study carbon cycling - C_131016_EF_MetaG | ecosystem: Environmental > Aquatic > Freshwater > Lake | place: Lake Croche, Canada...
GTAGCGTGCGCGCGGCCGAAAGTTGTGAAATCGATTCCTGCCGCCAAAATTCAGGAGGGTAATCACATGGGCAAAAGAGGCCCTCGGCCCGCTCCGACGAAAATGAAGCTCTACAGGGGCAATCCAGGGAAAGAGAACCTCGGCAAGAAACTCCGCTCCGAGGTTCAGCCTCCGGCGGCCGACATCGCTGCCCCCGAGATCCTGACCGGGATCGCGCTCGATGTCTGGAACACCCGCGCCCCGCAGCTCGCCGCGATCGGCCTGCTGACGGTCGTCGACCTCCAGACGCTGGAGCGATATTGCCTCACATACGAATTGTTCTACCAGGCCTACCAGTCGGTGAAGGCCGACGGGCTCTCGTCGTCGACGGCGGCCGGTACCAAAAAAGGAAACCCCGACGTCGTCGCCATGCGCGGCTATCACGCCGATCTGCTCCGTATCGAGCAGGAGTTTGGCCTCACCCCGAGCTCGAGGTCCGGTATCTCGACAGAACATGCCACGGAAACAAACCCCCTCGCCGCATTCCTCCAAGGCTAGACCGCGCTCTCGCAAACGACCGGAGGCCGTGCCCGGGTTCGTCTACGACCAGGCCAAGCCGGATCGAGTGATCCAGTTCGTCGAGACCTTCTGCCAGATGTCGAAAGGCGAATGGGCAGGTCGGCCGATGAAGCTGCTCGACTGGCAGAAGCGGGACATCATCGATCCGCTCTTCGGCTGGCTCGACGACCAGGGCCGCAGACGCTACAGGTCGGCGGCGATATTCACGCCGAAGAAAATGGGCAAGAGCACGCTCATGTCGGCGCTCGCGATCTGGTTTCTGATCGGCGAGAGGGAGCCAGGTGCCGAGGTCATATCGGCGGCATGCGACCGGCAGCAGGCGGCGATCATCGCCCGCGAGGCGGCGGCGATGGTGCGGGCATCCCCCGAGCTCTCGCAGGTGCTCGAGGTCATCGACTCTCGGAATACGATCCTCCATCGGGCGAGCAACTCGCGATACACGGTAATTAGCGCCGACAGTTTCCGGGCCGAGGGTATCAATGCCTCAGCCGTGCTCCTGGACGAGGCACACGCGCAGCGCGACACCCGGCTATACGATGCCCTACGCTACGCGGGCGCATCTCGCCGATCGCCGATGGTCATCTCGATTTCGACGGCCGGGTACGACAGGTCGCCGAATGCTTTGTGGTGGCAGCTCTGGCAATACGCCGAAAAAGTCCAGGCCGACCCGGCACACGATCCGACATTCTTCGGAAAGATCTACAAAGCCGACGACGACCCGGCGACCTGGTTCGATGAAGCGCAATGGTTTAAGGCCAACCCATCGCTCGGCCACACGATCTCTCTCGAGTCGTTTCGCGCCGATGCTGTCCAGGCCAGGCAGAATCCCGCCGCGCTGAATCAGTGGGCGAGATACCGGATAAACGTACCGACCGAGGCCGATTCTCGCTGGTTCTCGCCGGAGGTCTGGGCCGCCTGCGGGTCGCCCGTAAAGCCGCTCGAAAACCGACGCTGCTACCTCGGGCTGGATCTCGCCAGCAATCGAGATTTCACGGCGGCGGTCGCCTGGTTCCGCGACCCAGACAACTTCCGCGAGTGGGACATTGACTGCCTATTCTGGTTCCCTGCCGACGCCGTCGCTGAGAGGGAGCGGCGCGACCGGATACCGCTGACGCAATGGATCCGCGAGGGATGGGTCCGGACTACTCCCGGGGTCCGACTGGATCACGACGCGGTCGCCGCCGACATCCTCGACTACGCGAAAAACCATAACGTGCAGCAGGTTTGCGCGGACCCGTGGAACCTTGGAGCGATCGCCTCGCGGCTTCAATCGGGCGGTCTGGATGTCGTAGAAATTCGACAGAGCGTCGGATACCTCAGCGCGCCGTCGAAGCTTTTCGAGAGCCTGGTTCACGAAAAGCGGATCAGGCATGGAGGCAATCCGGTCCTCTCGTGGATGGCCTCCAATGTGCAGCTCCTGATCGACCCGTCAGGAAACATCAAGCCCGACAAGGGCCGATCGACGGAAAAAATCGATGGAATCGTCGCGGCAATCTGCGGGCTGGCTGGAGCGTCTACGGCAAACGCTGACGACGAGCTCGCCGACTGGTCGATCCAGATCATCTGAAGACGAGCCGCCATTTACGCCCGACGAGGCCTACACGATCCGGGCCCTCGACGCCCTGGCTCCGCAATACTGGGGCCTCGAGCCGATGGATCGGCTCACGGCCCAGACCGCGATCAGGGTCACGGCGATTCTCGCCTGCATTCGGTTCATCGCCCAATCGATCGCCTGTATGCCGATCGAGCTCTATCACGTTGGCGACCGCCGCAAGCGGCCAGCCGTCGATCTGCCCTGCTACCCGGTCCTGACCAGACAACCCAACGGCTGGCAGTCGACCTATTCGTGGCTCGAGCAGATGGTTTTTCATACCGCCCTCTACGGCAACGGATACAGCCGGATCATCCCCGGCAATCGTGGATTCTGCTCGCAGCTCATCCCGCTCCATCCGAGCCGCGTTCTCGTCAAGCGAATGAGCGACAACAGCCTCGAGTACACACACACCGACGCATTCGGGCGGACGGAGTCATTCTCACAGGACGAGGTCGTGCATTTCCGATGGCTCTCGGACAACGGCTACATCGGGCAGATGCCCGCAGACCTGTGCGGGACCTCGGTCAGCCTGGCTCGAAAGCTCGACGTCGCGGCCTCGGCCTACTGGGACAATTCGGCACGCCCGGACACGGTCCTCGAGACGACCGAAAAGATTCCCGAGGAGGGAATGGCTGCCCTCCGAGCCGGATGGCGGGACGCCTACGGGGGCCCGCGAAATCGCGGCAAGGTCGCGATCCTGCCGAAGTCCGTCACGGCCCGGACCCTCGACGGCAACTCGATGGAATCGTCGCAATACATGCAACAACGCTCGGCGATCGTCGCCGAGATCGCGAGGATCTTCGGAGTCCCGGCGACCCTGATCGGCCACGAGGGCGCGATGAAATGGTCGACCGTCGAGCAGGAGCACCTCGGAGCTCAGGTCTGGTGTCTGCTGCCGTGGCAGCATCGGATCGAGTCGGCGATCGACGTCTCGATCCTGTCGGCCTACGGCCTGGACGTTTACTCGAAGCTCGATAACCGAGGCCTGATGCGTGCCGACTCCGCCGGACGGGCGCAGCTCTACCAGGCCCTCTGGTCGATGGGCGCGATCACTCCAAACGAGATCCGGAACCTCGAGGACCTACCGATCCTCGACAACCCGGCGGCCGACGAGACTTACATCCAACTCGGATTCTCGACGCTCTCGGCGGCGGCGGCGCAGTCCCCGCAGCAGCCTCTGGCAACCGACGCCCCAGTCGACCCGCTCGTTCCAGCCCCAGACATGCCATCGGACCTCCCGGCCAGCGGCCCGGCGGGACCATTTATTTCAGGAGCCGACGATGTCCTCCTCAGTTGAACGTCGATTTCTCACGCTCGGCGAGATGCCGACGAAGCTCCGCGTCTCCCGCCGCAAGGCCGGAGGGATGAAGTTCTCAGGCTACGCGGCTCGCTACTCGTCGGCCTCGAGCGACCTCGGAGGGTTCCGCGAGATCCTCGCGCCGGGGGCCTTCGACAAGGTTCTCTCAAAGCGGTCGAAGTCCGATGTCATCCTCGCGTACAACCACAACCCCGACCACCTTCTCGCGCGGACGAGCTCGGGGACGCTGAAGCTCACGAGCGACGAAAAGGGCCTCCGGTTCTCGGCCGACCCGCCAGAGACCCAGCTCGCGAAAGACATCGGCGAGCTCATCCGTCGCGGCGACCTCACCGGCGCGAGCTTCGCCTTCACGGTCGCGCCGAAGAATGAAGCCTGGTCGACCGACGAACGCGGCAACTCCGTCAGGACGATCCGAGAGGTCTCAGAGCTGTTCGATGTCTCGATCGTCACGACCCCGGCCTACCCGGCGACCTCGATCGCCATGAGATCTCTCCGGGCATGGCAGCAGGCTCGGGCCATGATGGGCCAGGCCATGCCAGCCCCCGAGTACCAGGGCGAGGAGCAGCAAGAGGGGCAGGCGCCAGCCGGGCCGGGCCTCACCATCTCGATCGACTACGACGACACATTCTCGGCCGCGCCGGGGCTCTGGCTCTCGTTTATCGAGGAGGCCTGCGAAGACGGGAATACGGTCATTCTCACGAGCCGCCGAGAGGACACTCCGGAGAACCAGGCTCAGATCCTCGCGGCCATCGGCGAGGAATCCTATCTGTCGGCCGTCATCCTCGCCGGGCCGGATTCCACAAAGCGGGACGCGGCCATGGCGGCTGGTTTCGAGGTCGATATCTGGATCGACGACGAGCCGAGCACGGTCGACGGCCCGCTCGAAAACCAGCGGTCGGCATCGATCCGGATCGGGGCCCGGCTGGCGGCTTCCAGGGCGATCGCCGGTTTCAACCTCAGGAGGATCCTCGACCGTGTCACCCGCTAAATGCAGGGCCTGCGGCGAGCGGATGCGAGTCGACTCCTCGAGGAGATGCGGCGAGTTTCAGCTTCAGTATCTGGAATGCGTTCGCTGCGCGGCCCGCCGGAGTCGCGTAGTCGATAGGGCCCAGGTCTGGCCGCGAAAGGGAAAGTTATGAGCGTATCGCAGGCGGTCTCGGCGGCGACCGATCTCCCGACCGTAGAGGCCAAGGTCCGGGCATTCGTGGCCGTGGCGATTTCCTCGTCGGCCGATGGCCTCACGATCTCAGAGATGGGCGAGCTGACGGTCGCCCTGCTCCGCCTGGTGATTGCCTCCCTGGACTCCATCCCAGCAGACGGTGCCGAAAAAAAAGCGTTCGCGCTCGCCGCAGTCGGGCAGCTCTTCGACGCCGTCGCGGATAGCTGCGTACCGATCATTGCCAAGCCGATCTGGTACGTCCTCCGCCCAACCGTCCGGCAGCTCGTGCTCCTGGCAGCGTCCGGCATGATCGAGCAGCTCCTCCCCCTGGTACGGATGTCCTCCCGATGACTATCGCGATTCTCCTCGCCATCGCCGCCGCCGCCGTCTACCTCTGGCCGTCGAGCCCTCGGCCTGCGGTCGTCGCCCGGCCGCCGATGCTGTCGCCGCCCGTCGACCGTGCCCCACGGGCCCCGACATATCAGGGCGCGATGTCGAGCCTTGCCCAGGTCAGGCATCGGCTCATCGCCACCGAGAACCTCACTGACGCGGCAAAGGCGGCCGTCGACGCCCTGACGCTTGCGCTGGTCGCAGGCTCGGACAAGGAGTAGCCATGTTTCGGGACTTCCTCGCCGCCGCCCTGCTGGCCGCCGCCATTGTCGCGGCCTTGTCGCCGTGGCAGCAGGCCCCGACGCCTGCGCCGCCGTCGGCTGGCGATCTCGACCTCCGGGGGCAGTTCGTCGGCCCGGACGCCTCGGCGGATGCCGCGACTCTGTCGGCGCTCTGTGACGAGCTCGCCGCGTGCATCGAGCTCGACGCCATGCGGGACGCCCCGAGGCTCAGGACTGGAGCGAGCATCGAGGATCTGAGGGTCGCGGCCCGCGAGGCCCGAATGCGAGGGGCATCGCTGGGGGCTCGCCAGCCGAAAGTCCGGGACGCGGTCAAGGCCTTCCTCGACTCGAAGGCCGGGTCGTCCGGAGGCCCGCTCTCGCCGGAGCAGCGGTCGGCATGGGTCTCCGCATTTCGAGACATCGCGAGGGCCGCCGCCGATGCCTCGAAGTGATTTTGGCCAGCGCCTGCTAGTTGTCTCGGCCGCCTGCCTCGCGGTCTCCGTTGCGGCCTGGCTCTGGACATACGGCCTGACTTACGTCGACCGAGCATTCCTCGGGAATGCAAACTTCGGCTATCGCCCGGACCCAGATGGAACGAGGGAATTTCTTCGCGAGCTCGAGCGGCCGACATTCCGCCAGGCCGGGGCCGACGTTATCGCCGGGGCGAAGGGCGTCGACACATATCTTTACCGCTACGCGGACCGAGCTCATCGAGCGGTCTACGGAAAACCTTTCGCCCCATGGGACCAAGGATCGGCCGGGACATGTGTTTCCTTTGGCTGGGGCCTTGGGTCGTACATGGTCCAGGCGGTCGACTGGTCTCAGGGCCTCGTGCCCGCGCCGCCGCTGCTGGTCGCGACGGAGCCAATTTATGCAGGATCCCGGACGGAGGGCCGCCTGCCCCCGGTCTCGTTCGCCGGATGGTCCGACGGATCCTACGGCGGTGCGGCCGCCCGATGGGTCGCGGGCCTGAAGAACGGCCGGGGCGGGATCGCGTACCGAAAAAGGTACGGCGACGGAGAGCTCGACCTCACGACCTACTCGACCACAAAGTCCCGGCAATGGGGCGCTTACGGCTGCCCGAGCGAGATCGCCATCGAGTCCAATAAACACACCGCCCGCGACGTCGCGCTCTGCGAGACATGGGAGGGCCTGACCGCCGCGATCGAGAGCGGATTCTGCGTGCCCATCTGCTCGAATGTCGGTTTTGCCAGCGGCGACAGAGACGCGGACGGATTTCTCCGCCGCGCCGGAAACTGGAGCCATTGCATGCTTATCTGCTGCGTGAAATATGCGGCCAACAGTGGAAAGAATTTCGAGCCCCCAATGCAGTCTCCGAGGGACGGAGTCCTCGTCGTGAATAGCTGGGGCTCCGGGTGGGTCCGAGGCGGAAAGCATCCGGCCGACCAGCCCGACGGCAGCTTCTGGATCAGCCGCGCCGATGCCGAGGCAATCCTGAGGCAGGGCGACTCATTCGTGATTGGCGGGGTCGGAGGCTTCAAATACAGGGACCTCCACAACGGAAACTGGATGAATTCAAAATGAGCAGGACAACCTCGGCTATCGTCGTCTGCCTACTTCTCTGGCTTTGCTTTGCGGGCCCGGCCTCGTCGCCGACGCCGCCCCGGCCAGACCGCCCCGTGCTCTCGGTCGTCGCCAGGCTGGCGCGGCTCGGGCTCTGGGTCATGCTCGCGAGCGAGCGGCCTCCGACTCCGTCGCCGGTCGTCTATCACGCCCAAGTCGACAGCTCAGGCGATCGCGTCCTCGCACACGGGGAGGGCTGGTGAATATCTGGTCATGGATAGCGTGGGCCCTGGCCTACTGGAGCTCGGACCCTGCGGCAATCGACCGCGAGGCGCCTCGAGCTGCTGCGGCGGTGGCCTACGCATACAGCGCGACCGCCGAGGATCCCTCTCCGGACAGGTAGCGCGTACTACCAAAGTACATACCTTGACCGGCCATCGGTTCAATCGCGTATCGACCTGCGACATATTGGCGACATCAGTTTCCAAAAACTCAAGGACTACGACACATGAACCGCCGCCGCCTGCTCCAGGATGAAGCCGCCAAGCTCGCGAATCAGATCGAGGAGCTGCGGGCCCTCGCCCCGGCCAACGACGCCGAGGCGGCGACGATCGCCGAGCGGCTCGACGACGCCAGCAAGCGATCCGAGCAGATCCTCCCCGAGCTCGACCGAGAGAACGCTCTCGACTCCAGGCTGAAGGCCCTCCGCTCCACCGTCACCGACGGTTGCGAGCATCGGGACGCTCTGTCCCGTGGCGAGGCCCCGACGGTCGAGACCGCCGAGGCGGCCGCCGTCCGAGGCTTCGGCTCGCGGCGAGAGGCCCGCGAGGTCGGCATCGCCCTCCGGAGCCTGTTCCGGGGCGAGACCCGCGCGATGGGCGAGTCCTCGACCGCCTACGACGGCAAGGGCAGCGAGTACGTCGTCGTCCAGCTCTATAACGCCGTGATCAACATCCTGAAGTATCAGTCGATCGCCTTCCAGGTCGCGAACGTCGTCGAGACCAACTCCAACCGGATCACGTTCCCCAAGGTCGGCGAGATCGCCGCGACCCCGATCAGCGAGAACACCGACACGACCGACGTCGATGTCTCGACCTCGGGCGCTACTTGCAACGTGCTCGACTGGCGGTCGAGTGTGGCCGTCAGTAACACCCTGATCGAGGACAGCCCGGTCGACGTCGCCGGTCTCGTCGCCAATCGTCTGGCCTACGGCTACGCGAAGTCGATCGACAAGGCCTGGCTCCAGGGCTACAGCTCCGGCGGGATCACGATCGGCGGACTGTTCGCCGCCCTCGACTCCGGGAACGTCGTGACGGTCGCCAAGACTGCCGACACGACGGTCAAGAACTTCGCCGATGTCGTCGGCAAGATCGACCCCTACGCGATCGCCCCGAGCTGGGTCGTCGGGACTTCCGGATGGGCAGAGATCATGAAGGTCTCGTCGACCCTGCTGAACGCAAACATCGTCGACGGAATGGCGGCGACCCTCTGGGGCACCCCGGTCCGGAAGGCATACAACATGCCCGCCAATGTCTACGCGATGTACGGAGACTTCAACTTCTCGACGCAGATCGCGGTCAAGCCGAATGGCCTCCAGATCACGGCCGCCCGCGAGCTGCTGATCAGGAAGAACGCGACCCTGTTCGTGGGTATCCAGCGGTTCGGAATCCTCAACAGCTCGCCGGAATTCGCCGCCGCCCTCAACAAGGCGACGACCTGATCGAGCCAAAAGAGATAACAGAGCGGCCGGGTCGGCAATCCGGCCCGGCCGCTCGTCTTTATGATCACGCTCCGGCTCATCACAAACTACAGACGATATCGCAAGGGTCAGACGATCCAGGCCTCCCCGGGCCTGGCGGAGATCCTGATCGCTCAGGGGATCGCGGTCGAGGATAGGCAGGGGCAGATAGAGGCCGTGGCAGAGCATGCCGTTGCCTCCCGGCCGGTGATCAGGACAGCCGCCAAATAGGAGCCTCCGATGCCCTACCCGTATCTGTACCCCGTGCAGATGGCCTACGGCGTCCCATCTCCGAGACATCCGGTCTCGGTCGTTCCCGTGGCCGCCCCCGCCCTGGAGCCCGTCTCTCTCGACGAGGCCAAGGCCCAGCTCCGAATCCTTAAAGACTTCACCGACGACGACCTCTTCGTCCAAGGGCTGGTCGCGACCGGCCGTCGGGTCGTCGAGCGGCGGCTTGGGATAACGCTGATGGCGACCCAGTTCCGGGCCACGTTCGCCGACCCTCTCGACCTGCTGACCAACCGCCACGAGAGCAACTGGTGGGGCTGGAGCGACACGCTCGAGCTCCCATATGGTCCGCTCCTTGTCGACGCCTCTCATCCGGTCTCGGTCACGGCCGGAGGAGTCGCGCTCGCCTCGTCTGCCTATACGGTCGACGCCGACAGCCGACCAGGCCGAATCCGGCTCGCGAGCCCCGGCAACAATTCCCAGATGATCGTCCTCTACTGGGCTGGCTACTCGTCCGCCGACCTGGTTCCGCCGACCATAAAGTCGGCCATCCTTCTGCTCGTCGGCCACTACTGGCTGCATCGTGAGTCGGTTGTCACTGGCACAATCTCGCAGGAGCTCGACCAGGGCCTGAACATGCTCCTCGCGGCCGAAGCAATCACGGGGCTCTACTAATGCTCGAGGCTGGACTCCTCCAGGAGATGGTCGTCATCGAGGCTCCGGTCGAAAGCCGGAACACGCTCGGCGAGACATCCCTCGCATGGGTACAGGTTGCCAAGCGATGGGCGAGCGTGCAGGCCTCGAGCTACTACGAGCAGGAGCGCCGAAAGCAAGTCGGAGGTATTGGGTCTCACATCGTCAGAATGCGATACGTTCCAGGCCTGACCGGCAAAATGCGGATCCGCTGGGCGAGTCGAGGGAACCGAATTCTGTATATCTCGAGCGTCATCGAAAAGGGCCGCCGCGAGGAGCACGAGCTCACCGTTGACGAGCAGCAGACATGATATCCCTCTCGTTCGACAAGGCAGCCGTAGACGCTCAGATCGAGGCCCTGATGTCTCGGTATGCGTCTTTGCCAAAGCACATTGCAAAGAAACATCTACAGGCCGCGATGAAGCGGGTGCTTAAGGACGGCCTGCCGATCCTCAGGGCCGCGACCCCGGTCGGTTCGGCGGAGTGGAAATTCAGCCGAGCCAAGAAAATCCGCTCTTCACAGAAGGGCAGTAAGGGCCAATTCATGAAAGGGTCCGGCCAATACCAGGGCACCAACGGCCGGGGAAAGTTTGCGGTCGGCCGCGCCGCCAAGGCCAAGCTCGCGGGCAAGGTTTCTAAGAGCGGGGACCTCCGCCGGGCGGCGACGACAAAGGCGAGGTTTATCGGCCGCAACGCCGACGGAGTGGTATACGGGGTGCTCGGCTACAAATACGGATCGGAGTCTCGGAAAGCCCTCTGGCTGGAATTTGGAACAAAGCGAGGTGTCCGCCCTCGCCGGATTATCGACCAGGTCATGAGGGAATACGGAGGGCCAAGCGCTAACCGCCTGGCGGCGGAGATGGCGACAGCATTCGAGGCGGCCGCCCGTGAGCTCAATAGCGGAAAGAATCCAGGAAGGGGAGTCTGATGGGGTACCCTGAGTCCTGGATCCGAGAGGCCGTCGAGACCGCGACCGGGCGACCGGCCCATCCAATGGCGGCCCCAGAGTCGGCCGCCCTGCCGTATGTGATTTTTGGGCGGACTGCTACGGAGCGTGAATATTCGCTGGGCGGTACGAAAACCTACCCCCTCGGCACATTCTCGCTCGAGATCTACGGCCTCGGATACGCGACTGTGAAGCAGCTGGCCGACCAGGTCCGCGTGGCATTGCACCAATTCAATCGGGCGGGGCCTGGTGTCACAATCTCTTCGTCGATCCTGTCGGACGAGCGGGACGGCGAGCCGATCTTTTTCGACGGCCAGGCCATCGGAACCTATCTCGTCGAGCAGACCTACAAAATCCGCTGGGAGGAATAGAAAACATGCCGTCCGACACTCCGACGACGATCGCCGACTCGCAGGGCCTCTCCTTTTCGTTCAACGGCGTCGACGCATCGGCCGTTCTCACGAGCGTAAAGCGAAAGGCAACCGCCGAATTCAAGGATGTCACTCCGCTCTCGGCAGCGTCCGGAGCAACGCGGAAACTCCAGGTCGCCCCCCTCTACGACGGCGAGGAAATCTCCTGCGAGTTCATGGGGAACGCCGCCTTCACGAAGGGCGTTTCCGGGTCAATCACCTGCGCGAAACTCTCGATCACAGGGACGGCAGTCGTGACCGATGTCGAGGTCACTGCGGCCCGTGGCGAGCTGCTCATGGGAACGGCCACCCTGAAGCTCACGAGCACCTAAGCCGCCGAGGGGTGGCACATGCCAGTCCAGGATTCTCAGGGCGCGCTCGTGTACTGGAATGGGCTCGAGCTCGGGACCTACGTCTCGATCTCTCCGTCCTGGTCCGCTGCTTCCCCCTACGAATGCACCAATGCGTCGAGCCTGATCGTTGGCGAGGGCTCCGGGGCCCGCGTTTTGAAACAGTACAACGCATCGGCAATCGAGCCCGGCGCTGCTGTCGTTGAATTCATCGGCAACGTGTCGTTGACCATAGACGACATCGGTGCGGCCGGTATCCTCGCGATATCGTGGCCGGGATTTAGTTACACGGCCCGTGGTTTTATTCAGAATCTCGGCGCGGTCGCTGCCCGGGGCGAGCTCGTTCAATGTTCCCTTACAATCCAATTCAGCGGAGTTATCTAAACTAAATCATGCCTATTACCTCTGACGAATTGCTCAGTATCGAAGATCTTCGGAGGCCGACGAAGCTCCATGTAAAAGCATGGAAGCGGGACGTATACATTCTCGACCCGACGGCCGAGATGCTCCGCGACTGGGAGGCCTATTGTTCCCTCCCCGCAGATCGGCGCGGCGACATCCGGGCCCGCCTGGTCGTAAAGCTCGTCTGCGACGAGGACGGGAATCGCGTTTTCCGAGACGACCAGATCGTTGCGGTCGGCAAAAAGTCAGCCGCCGCCATCAAGGAAATATCGGAATTCTGTGCCGAGCGCATGCGGATAACCGACAAGGACATCGAGGAATACGAAAAAAACTGAGGAGCCCCGGAGGGGCGGTCGACCTGTTCCTCCACCGTTTGGGGCTCGAGCTGGGCATATGGGACATCGACACATGGCGGCATCAGATCACGGCCGGGCAGCTCGTGCGATGGATGGCCTATTGGCGCGTCGAGCCTTTCGGCGATTCGTGGAGGAGGACGGGCCGGGCGGCGATCGCGACGGCCGGGGGCCGGGTCGATCCGTCGGCCGAGGACAAATTCCTCCCCAGCTACAGGGAGCGTCTTCCGACCGAGGAGGAGTTTATTGCCCAGCTCAAAGCCATTCCGACATTCCGTAAACAGCTCGAGGAGCAGGGAAGATAAATGGCGACCATCGGCAGGGTAGCGGCGATCTTTACAGCCTCGACGGCCGGACTGAAATCCGCCGTCGCCGATGCTGGCCGATCATTCCGGCAACTCGGCGGCGATAGCGCCGCCCTGAATGCCTCTTTCGACAAGCTTCGGGCAGTGAGCGGACAGGGGCTCGGCCTCGTCGGCCCGGCGGCCGAGATCGCCGGGCGGAAGCTGAAGACGTTTGAGGGGCTCGCCGCTCGCCTTCAAGAGTCCCTGGCGGCCGGGCGGATCTCGGCGGATAGCTTCGCCGAAAAGATGGAAGCGATCCGGCTCGCCAGCGAGGCTGCCTCAAGCTCGCTGTCGCGGGCCGCCGAGATCACTCGGCAGCACGAGACGGCCGAGCAGCTTCACGCTCGGACGACCGAGGAGCTTGCGGCGCTGTTTCGCGAGGGGGCCCTCGCGTCGGACGTCTACGCTCGAGCGGTCGCTTCCGCAGACTCCGCCCTGGCCGAGGCCAACGGCACGACGGCGGCGGCCGCTCAGGCGGCCCGAGATGCCGCGTCGGCAGAGCAGGCGATGGCCGACGCTCAGGGGCGAGCCATGGATGAGTTTACCTCGACCATGAACAGGGGCGCGGCGGTGGCCGACGAGGTCGCCACGGCCGAGGAGCGGCACGAGGCCCGGGTCCGAGAGCTGCGTGCCCTGCTGGCCTCGGGGGCCATCTCGCAGACGACATTCAATCGGGCCGTCGACAAGGCGGACGACGAGCTCCGGCAGGCCTCGCAGTCGACGAGCAGGTTTTCCAGAGCCGTCAACTCGACCGACGATGCCCTGAGGAAAATCAATTCCCGACTCAATACCCTGATCGGCATCAACGCGGCGCAGCTCTTTGGGTCGATGGCATCGGCGGCCGCCGACGCCGTCAGGTCCGCTGTGTCGTTTGCGGCCTCGGAGGCCGAGGTCATCGACTCGACTGGGAAGATGGCCGAGCGGCTCGGCATGACATACGGAGAGTTCGCGGGGCTCGCCCACGCCGCCGCCCTGGCTGATGTCTCGACAGAGTCTGTAGCCAAGGCCGCGACCAAGGCGGATATCGCATTCGTCAAGGCCGCCAACGGTTCGAGAACCGCTCAGGCCGCATTCGCCGGGATTGGCCTGTCGGTCGACGAGCTCCAGGGCAAGAGCCCGGCGGAGCGTTTCCAGATGATTGCTCAGGCGATCGCGGCCCTTCCGACCGAGGCAGAGCGGGCCGCCGCCGCGACGGCCCTTTTCGGGCGGGCAGGGGCCGAGCTCTTGCCGATGTTCAACGGCGGAGCCGAGGCCATCGCCTCCGCGACCGCCGAGGCTGATCGGTTCGGGCTGGCGCTCACCAACGACCAGCGGTCGAGCGTCGAGAAAATGAACGACTCTTTTAAGAACGCCTACGAATCGATCCGAGGAGTCGTCGGCCAGGTCGTCGCCTACCTCTCCCCTGCCCTCAAAAGCGTTTCCGACCAGTTCTCGGCCCTGATCGGCGGGATCGGCGGCGCTAACATCGGGCAGTTCATCGGCGAGGGGATCCTCGCGGGGGCGGAGTTTTTCGCGACGGTCGCCGATGGTTTCCTGACTCAGCTCCCGGCGGTCTGGCAGTTCGTGTCGGAGGTCGGGGCCTACTGGTCTGGCGTGCTCGAGTTTGCCGGGAGGGTCGGGAACCTGCTCTATGGAGCGTTCAAGGTTTTCGAGGTGGTCGGGAACGTCATCGGTGGATTGTTCTCTGATATCGTCTCGGGCCTGTATCGAGCTGCCGCTGAGATCGCCAGCGTCATCCCTGGATTCGGCGATTTTGCCAAGGGCCTAAACGAGAGCGCGGACTCTTGGAATTCTCAGGCTCGCGGGTTCGCGGCCAGCATGAACCAGAATTCGGACCAGGCGGCGGCCGCATTCGGGGCAGCATTCGCCGAGACCGCAGCCCAAGCGGCGGCTCCCCAGGGGCCCGTGGCCTCGGGGCTTGCGGCCGCCATTGCCAAGGCCCGGGCCGACGCGGCCGCTCAGTCCTCCAGGCCAGCCCCCCAGACCATCGGGCCAGGCAAGCCAACCCAACCGGCCGAGGCCGTATTCTCCGGACGGAGTTCCGAGGCCCTGAAGGGAATCGACAGCCGATCCAAGGAGGGAGTCGCCGAGATGTTTCGCCTTATGCGAGGCACGAGCGGCGACGTCCAGCAGCAGCAGCTCGACGTGCTCCACCAAATCCACGACGACCTGTCCGAGGCCGACGCCGAAACAATCATCGAAATGTCTGGAGCATGAAATGGCTGTCGTCAGTGCGGTCGAGGTCATCGCCGGAACAGGACTCTCAGGCAAGTACGGCGAGACGTTTGTGTTTTCCAGGAAATGGAAAATCCGCGTCGACGACCCGAAAACCCAAAAGGTTCTTATCTCGCGATTTGTCGGCGTGAAGTTCGGCGACGGTCATCCGGAGTTCGCCGATCATAAGGCGATGGAGTTCGAGCTCTCCGACGACGACGGCGTCGGCATGTGGTGGCTGCTCACCGTCAAGTATTACATCCCGCCCAAGGAGAACACGCCCGACACACTGACGGGAATGCCCAAAGACGATTGGCGAGCGACTGGCTCGACGACATCGATACCCGTATTCCTCGACAAGAACAAAGACGCAATCGTCAATTCTGCGGGCGACCCGATCGAGGACCTCGAGCGGGAAGCGTCCGATTTCGGCCTGTCCCTCACGAGGTTCTATTCCGACACGGCCTGGTCGTCGCTGGCTCAGACCCATTCAAACTCGGTGAACAATGCGACCTGGAACGGCAGCGCGGCCAGGACATGGAAGGTTGCGTTCAGGGGCGCGACGAAAAAGGAGATGACGGTATCCGGCTCGAGCAACGCGACAAAACCCTACTGGGAAACAAACTGGGAGTTTGTTTACAGGGCCGAGACATGGGACCTGTCGCCGTGGAATACAGGCTTTAACCAGCGAGTTGATTCGACAGGCAGCCCCAACGCCGCCGGGACGGCCAGGGCGGCTATCCTGGGCGCGGACAAGAAGCCTGTGAAGTCTCCGGTCGCGCTCACTGCCGGAGGGGTCGCCAAGCCTGCCGGAGAGAAGCCGGACTCGATCACGTTCCGCGTCTATCCCGAGGTCTCATTTTCCGTTTTCGGGACCCCGTCATGAGCGCCCCCAAAAAAAGCGGATCGAGGGTTTCTTTCTCGCCGAGCTCGGCAAAGCGGATTACGCGCGTAGTCCACATCGTCGAGCGGGGCGAACGGCGACAGGGGCCTACCGTCGTCAGGTCATCTCCTGGCGACGACGCAATCGTCCGGGGCACGTTCGAAGGACCGTGGGCAAAGGGCGCGACTGTCACCGTCACCGACGCCACTCTTTCAGCCGTGACCTACCAGGCCAAAAACTACTTTGCGGCGATCACGGCAACCGGCACAAAGGCCTGCTCGATCGCCTACGCGAATGGCGAGTGGATTCTGGTCGCAGCGGAGTGCTGATAATGTTTGATGCTTTCGCGTTAGTTTCGCATGCCGATCCGCCATCCATTGCCCTGTGGGCTGTTTTTGTTTTCTCGGCTGCGATGTACCCGCTGGGGATAATGCTAGGTGCGCCGTGTAGTCCATGCTGCGCGCAATCCTGTACGTGCGGCGACTACCGAAATTATCCATACGAGCAACAAACAGCCTCGTTTGCGATGGGTGGACGCTGGTGTTGCAACGGGACAAAGCCGTACGAACTAACTTTGCGCGTAACAAGCACTGGAACGCAAACAGTTTCTTTTGATCAAGCCTTTGGAAACAATAACGGCCAATACTGGACGCTTTCGACAAGTTCTTGGCTTCCCTATGAGTCTTATAGTTCGCAGACTTACTTGCGCATGTTGCGTCGTACGATCAACTTTAACTGCAACACATTGAACGCCGATTACGTCGTGAGGCTTGAAGGGTTGCCATACCTTTCATCTCAAACAAACGCGATAAACTCAGGGTGCGGATACGTAGGTGCATCATCAGCAACATGGCTATACCCAGGGACGAGCAGAAGAGCAGTCGATACCGAAACATTTCCATCATATACAATCAGTCTTGATGTTGGAGCTTTCTTGGGAAACGGATCAGTTTCAAAACAATACTATAAAAAGCAGTGCAGTTATCTTGGTTTCTATCAATACAACTGCCCGGGTGATTTTGTAACTGATTCGGTTGGAGGGCAAACCTCAACAAACCCTGCGTACTTTTATTTTGGGGGCTCGAAAAAGCAAAAAATGCTGGCGCAGGCTTGCGACTTGCGATCCATTCCTTCCGGTGCAATTGACGGTGGCGCTGCATCTCTTTCGTTTGCGTTTGCTAACATTTTTGCGGCAACGTCATACAGCTCCACGCCGAATGGAGATTACTTTTCACTTGTTGAGGAGTTTACTGGCAATTACGCCCAGGACGGAAAATGGCCGAAATGCACTTTTACTGTTGAGGTGCTTCCTCCGTGAGGTGCGACTACTCCGCCGATACGTTGACTTGCAGATTTTGCGGACACGTCGCAAAGCGTTTGCCTACAATTCGCGATTGTACGGCCAATCAGATACTACTACCTCGTGTCGCAGTTGGGACAAGTTTGGAGTCTTTTTTAACTAGCCTCGGAATCACGAAAGAGCGCGTACAGTCATGGACGCGGTCCAATTCGTGCGGGTGCGAAGCTCGGAAAAAATGGCTCGACGTAAAAGGATACGCGCTCCAAGAATCCGCAGAATTGTTTTTTAATAGGCTTGCGGCTTTTTATTTTGCGTGGACTCCTCCGGACAGAAATAACGCAGGGATGGCAAACGGAGCGGCCGGTGCGGTGCCTTTAGCCGATGCGAGGCAGGCAGGGGCCTTAAACGCCAGGAGGGCGAGTCGTGGGCAGTAAGAAGGCGAGCGGCCAGAGCGGATCGACGAGGTTGTCGCGGTCATGCGAGCGGAGGCTGCCGCCAGGGGGATGCCGTTTTTGAATTCAGTCGGGCGGATGCTCGTCCGTAGGGCAATTTCGACAGCACGGGCAAACAATGGAGCCTGACGCATGGCAAGCCGAAAACCGGATCAGCGACCGGCCAAGCCCAGCGCCCCGCCTCAATTCGTATATCTGGACATCGAGGAGGACGAGCCAACCGGCGGCGGAATCCCTGACGACGACGGGTACATCTATCTAAACAGGCAAGCCCCGAAAAAGGCCGCCGGACGCCCTCAGAAGCGACGGCGTCGAAAGCGATAGCGCGGGGCCTGGCCGATTCAATCGGGCCGCAATACATGCGACATTAGGGCCTCACACTCGCGAGGGCATGTAATGGCAGCGTTTTCCCAGACCCCGGCGGAGATCTCGATAACCTGCGTCCAGGGCGACGAGCTGGCGATCGCGATCGACACCCATCAATCCCTCGTCGGCTACACGCTTTCCGCGATCGTCTACAGCCAGGCACTCGCCAGCTCGTCTGGATCGATCGGCAACGGCGCTACCTACACGGTCGGAGACACGGCCGCGACGTTCACGATCGCCGATATCTCGAGGTCGGCCGGGACGGTGAAGCTGTCGCTCACAGAGACCCAGACAGCCGCCCTTTCGCCATCTGGCCGTTACCGCTGGTTTTTTCGATGGCAGGACACGGCCGGATACACGCAGGCGATTCTGGCCGGAGCCTTTAACGTCGTGATTCCATGAGCCAGATCTCGGCCGTCGTCATCTCACAGTCGAACCCGTCCGTCTCTGTCACGGGCGGCAGCTCGACCTACGTCACGACCAGCAACGGGGCCGGGATATCCGTCACGGCCACCAGCGGCGACACGATCAGCGTCACGGTTTCGACGGTCGGGGCGACCGGCCCGGCTGGAGCTGCCGGGGCTCAGGGGCCGAAGGGCGACACAGGGTCAGCGGGACCGCAAGGCCCGGCAGGGCAAACGGGTGCCGCAGGTCCGGCTGGAGCAACAGGAGCAACAGGAGCGACCGGTGCGACAGGTGCAACCGGCCCCGCCGGGACGACGACCTGGGCGGGGATCACCGACAAACCATCCACATTCGCTCCGTCCAGCCATTCCCACGGGATCTCGGACGTGACGGGCCTCCAGACAGCCCTGGATGGCAAGCAGGCCAGCGGCACCTACGCCACGCTGGTCGGCGGGACCGTCCCCTCAACGCAGCTTCCGAGTTACGTCGATGATGTGCTTGAGTACGCGGCGACAGCAAACTTTCCGGCGACCGGCGAGAGCGGAAAGATCTACGTCGCGACCGGCAGCGGCAAGGTGTACCGATGGTCTGGGTCGGCCTACGTCGAGATATCGCCGTCTCCAGGCTCGACGGACAGCGTCACAGAGGGGAGCGTCAACCTTTACCACACGACCGCCAGGGCGGCGGCGGCTGCTCCCGTGCAATCGGTGGCAGGCCGGACGGGTGCGGTCACGATCGCGGCGGCAGATGTGTCTGGGTTGGGCTCGCTGGCAAC
>Ga0114963_10001103_pt1 | contig 18617 bp, 21 predicted proteins | sample C_131016_EF_Meta_FD_87019 | JGI IMG/M metagenome (GOLD analysis project Ga0114963, IMG submission 87019) | Freshwater microbial communities from Lake Croche, Canada to study carbon cycling - C_131016_EF_MetaG | ecosystem: Environmental > Aquatic > Freshwater > Lake | place: Lake Croche, Canada...
ATATTCTTATTTTAGTGGAGAAAAACCGATTGGAATATGGATATCATCAATAGAAGCAGTTCATATTCAGGAAGAATTTGATAGATACGAAGAATTTGATAGATACAGTGAATAAAAATATTGATTTATTAAATAATTGATTATTTACCAACAATTTATTAGGTATAAATAAATGGATATAGTTCTAAATATTGCAATAATAATAGGGGCATCGATATGTTATAGTCAATTTGAATTATATAAATATTTAGATATGTTTATTCTATACAATTTAATAGTATTAATTATAATAAATTATTTATGGAATATAATATATTCATACTTTAATCCTCCTAAATCCTTTAATATGTTAGATAATATTGCTAAAAAAATACAGGATAGTAAAATATATAAAAAAATGAATGAAAATAATGATAATAAACTAAATAATAATTTAGTTTTAAAAGATAAAGTTATTAAAGAATTAAAAGATGAAATACATATATTGGAGGAATATATTAGTATGACAAATAGTAATAGATTATATTATACAGAATATGGTAAAAAATTTCATAAATCTGCAGGATGTATATCAGCAAATATTAATATATATAATTTTGTAGTAGTTGATAATGAAATGTTAAATATTTTAGAGAGATCTGATAAAATATGTTGTAATTGTGAATTTGATGAAAATAATAATAATGATAAAATAACATTATATTATGCAAAAACAGGAAAAAAATTATATACTACATTATCAGGGATTGAAAAAACAACAGCAAAAGATAGAATATTAGAAATAACATTACCAATGATGCAATATAATATATTATTAGGTAAAATGCCTGATTTATTTATTGAATAAAAATAATTGAAATTTTAATATATTAATATATTAAATATGAAATAATAGTTATTATAATACAAATGTCTACTACCAAAGTAACAATATCTGCAAAAAAATCAGATAATTTTTCACAATGGTATCATGATGTAGTTTTCGAGACAGGATTATTAGGTAAATATGATATATCAGGATGTTATGTATATCTACCTGAATCATATGCAATGTGGGAAAAAATACAAGAAATATTTAATAAAAAATTTAAAGAATTAGGAATTAAAAATGTTTATTTTCCAACATTAATTACAGAAACTAATTTAAATAGAGAATCATCACATATTGAAGGATTTACACCTGAAGTTGTATGGGCTTCAAGAAATGAAGAGAGTGATACAAATAAAGATGGAATAAAACTTGCAATAAGACCTACAAGTGAATGTGCTATTTATCCAACATTTGCAAATGTAATTAAATCACACGCAGATCTTCCTATTATGTGGAATCAATGGTGTTCTGTAATGAGGTGGGAATTTAGTAGTCCAACTCCCTTTATACGAAGTAGGGAATTTTTATGGCAAGAGGGACATTCAGGATACGAAACATATGAAGAGGCTGATAAAGGGGCTTTACAAATGCTTGAAGTATATAGAGAGATGTATGAAAGAATTTTATGTGTACCAGTAATAAAGGGAAAAAAAATAACAAGTGAAAAATTTGCAGGAGCGAAAGAGACATATACAATAGAAACATATATACCGGAAGCTGGAAGAGCGATACAATGTGCTACATCACATAATTTAGGACAAAATTTTTCAAAAATGTTTGACATAAGATTTTTAAAGAAGGATAGCAGTAGTGATTATATATATCAGACATCATGGGGGTTTACAACAAGATCATTAGGTGTATCAATAATGTCAAATGGTGACGATATCGGATTAATAGTACCAAATAATATTTCAAATTATCAGATTGTTATAGTTCCAATATATACAGTAAGTAATAAATTGACAATATTGGAATATTGTAAAAATATAATAGATAATATAAAAAATATAAGAGTTCATTTAGATATTAGTGATGCAAAACCAGGATGGAAATTCTATTATTGGGAATCAAAAGGGGTTCCACTTAGAATTGAAATTGGAAAAAAAGATATAGAAAATTCATCTGTTAAAATTGCTAGAAGAGATACAGGAGAGAAATTTGATATAAAAGTTAACAATATACAAAATGAGATAGAAAATATACTAGATGCGATTAATAAAAATATGTATAAAAAATCAATGAATAATATAATAAAAAGTATGATAATATATGATAATAAAAAAAAATTAGATGAATATCTAGAAGGTGCTGTTACTAATATTGGTTTAAATGTTTTAACAATATGTGATAATGATAAATGTAAAGAAAATATAAAAGATATATGTAAGAAAAAGGATATGGGAAAAATTTTATGTGAAGTATTTAATGAAGGAGAATTAGGAGAATATATATTTAAAATGATGGAAAATATAATAGAAAAAGATTGTGTTGTATGTCAAAATAAAGATAAAATCAGTTTGTTTCTAATGGCAAAAACATTTTAATTTATAATCTTATAATGGAATTTCCATTGAAAGAAGATGATTTATTTATTATAGAAAAAGAAGTAGAAAACATGATTATGCAAACAAACGAAAATATAAATAATGTTAAAATAGTTACATTTAAAAATACAGCATTTAGGTTATCTGAATTAATAGCAAATATAGCTGAAAAATTAGGGATTTTTACATTTATCTGGATATTATGCAGCATATTATAATTATTTATGGTCCCAAGTATTTACAATTGATATATTTAATAATATAAAAGAAAATGGAGGTTTACTAAGTGTAAATTTTGGGAAAAGATTTGCAAATATAATATTAAGTAAGGGAGGATCAATCGATCCAAATATTTTAGTTGAAAACTATTTAGGAAGACCATTTAAAACAGAACCATTTTTTAACAATTTAGAAGGAAAAAATTGAAAATATAAACTAGTTGAAAGTTTCAGTAATTTATTATATAAAAATATTAGTGATTACAATATATTGTATATTTTATAATGGATGATTTTAATATGGATGATTTTAAAATTGTTGATTATAAAAAGAAGAGAAATAATATAAAAAGAGATATACCAATTAAAACAAAAATGTCAATTATTGATATAGAAAATAAAATTAAACCATTTTGTGAGAAATATTCAGTTATTAGTGTTGTATTGTTTGGTTCAACTGTAACAACAAAACCCGTATCAAATGATATTGATTTAATGTTTTTTTGGAAGGAATCTCACTATCCCAAAGAAGAGGATATTTATGAATTGAAAAAAGAATTAGAAGGAATGCTTGATGGATGGCCTATTGATTTTATAATAATGTATAAGAAATCAAATAGTAAAATAAAAGAATATGAAAGAGATTCAAGAGATGAGTGTTTTTTCTCAAATGTTATTATTGAAGGAAAGATTGTATTTTCTGATTACAAATCATTTAGTATGGGAACTACAGTTGAGGATATGATTATGTCTTCAATAAAAGTAGGAAAATTTTAATTATTTCTATTCCTTTAATATATCAATAAGACATGATCCATTTAAAGTATCTAATAAATTTTTATATATACATGATTCTATATATTCATTAATATCGATATATTTTTTTAAAAGATCTAATATATATACATTATGAGAGTCTAATGAATATTGAAAAAGTTTATTTAAGTCATTTGTATTTATATATTCTAATATATTTTTAAAGGTATCATTATCAGTATTAATTTTTTTAGAAAATCTTAGAAGGTCATATTCAATAACATCTGTATTAAATTTTGGTGATAAAAATGTCCATTTTTTTATAAGTTTTATAAATTTTTTAGATAAATTTTTTGAACTATTAAAATTCAAAATTAGTATAACAGATATTTTTTTTATATTTTTATTTAAAAAATCATTAATTTTATAAAAAATAATATTATATTCTTTATTTTTTTGATGTTCGTTTAATTCATTTGATAAATTATTACAAATATTTATGATTTCTCTGGATGGTAATTCATTAATAAAATCTTTGAGATTTAACCAAAAATTTTCAAATTCTTTATCAGGATAATTATATATATTATTAGGTGTATTATATTGTTCCATTTATTTTATAAATAATAAAATATATACTGAAAAATTATATTTAATGGAGAGATATAAAAAATTTGATATAATAATAGTTAGTTAAAATAATCAATAATAATATGTTATTAGTATATATATTAAAATTATGTTAAATAAACAGATGGGATTAACCGATGATGAATTTTCTGCAATATCTTTATCTAAAGCTGAGGTTCTAATAGAATTAAATCCGGAATTAAATATTACTCCATATAATTGGAAAAATGATATAGAAGAATATAAAAAGGAATTAAAAACAGAAATATCATGTTATAATATAAAAATTATTATTGATTTAATTAATCCTAATAATAATTTAATTGATAAATTATCAAAAGTTTCTAAAATTATCAATACAAATTTTTCTGAAATATGTGATAAAAATTTTAAATCAATTAATAATTCAATTGATAAAGATAATAATGATAATTCTATATTAGTATCAACAGTTATAATATCATCTAATGATATTGAAAAAGTTGTTAATATGTCTCATCATATTGCAGAAATAATAACAATAGCTGGTTTTATTATAAAAAGTGAAAATATTATAGGGGATATTTAATTTATTTTAAATAATAAAAAATTGAAAAATATAAAGTGCTGATATATCTTAATAAATATAAACTATATTACTCATAATATGATGCAGCCTCTCATTAAACCAGGAACTGTAAAGTCAGATAGAAATGCTTTATTTGGTAATGTTGAATTGTCAAATACTGCAACAGTTCCTTTTGCTCCCCATAAAAATGATTTAGATAGTAAAATTGAAGAGGGTAGAGGAGTGTTGCGTGATTCAATGATTACATTAGCACAAGCAAAAGATGTTGGTAATTCAACATTGCAAAGTCTTGCAGAACAAGGGGAAAAATTAGATAGAATAAATACAAAAACAACTGAAACAAATTCTTTAATTAATGTAGCAAGATCAACTATTTGGCGAATGTTTAAACGAGAAAATAGATGTCGCTTATATATGGCAATTTTTATTGTAATTCTTTTAATAGTTATTTTTTCAATGGGGTATGCCATTAATCAAAAATTGCAGTAATATTAAAATAATTAATAATGTTAATAATAGAGATTTTTCATTATAATTATTTGTTAACTTAGAAACTATAAATAATAATGTTAGAAATAGTAAGGTATATATGTATATATTAGTTATTGTTGTTATAAAAGGTGATTCCATATATGTATATTTTATTTATTTATATTAATAATGCAAATAAATATCAATTCAATTTTTAAAAATATTGAATAATTTAAATTAAACAGTTATTATACATAAAAAGAAAAGAAATATACTTAAATTAAGATGGATATTGGAGAAGGTGATTCGTATTTAATTAAAGATATTATACCAGATGATTTATTAAAAGATTTAGGAAATGATACAGAATCAATATTTAATTCTATAAAGGATGATATAAATTGGAAAAATATGTATAGAATGGGGTTACCGGTTCCTAGAATGGTTGCAAGTATGGGTGATGAAATAGATATAGGTTCTATAAAATGCCAACCTATTTATAGACATCCAGCAGATGAAATGCCAATATTAGATAGATGGAGTAAAATTGCAGAGAAACTAAAAGATTGTGTTTCAAAAAAGGTTTCTGAAATTTTAAATAGAAATATTTCATTTAATCATGCTTTAATACAATATTATAAAGATGGTTCAGATCATATAACTGATCATAGCGATAAAACATTAGATATGAAAATAGGTTTACCAGTAGTTAATTTAAGTTTTGGAGCAACAAGATTAATGGTATTAAGAAGTAAGGATAAATCTAAAGTAACACAACGTATTGATCTTCCTAATAATTCCTTATTTATATTAGGCTGGGAAACAAATAAAAAATGGTATCATACAATTAGACAAGACAAAAGACCTTTATGTGAAAAAAGAGAAGACGAATTAATATGTCATGAACAACGTATAAGTTTTACTTTTAGACAAATAGCAACATTTATTACTTCAAATGGTGATTTATTTGGTCAGGGGGGAATAGTTAAAAGATTTGAAGATATAGATAAAAAAAGAGAGAAAATAAATGATCAAAATGAATTAGTTTTAGCATTTAGTGAGGAGAATTTAAAAACTGAGTTTGATTGGGAAAAATGGTATGGAAATGGATTTGATTCAATTTGTTTGAAAGATGTTGTTAGATAAATAGATTTTTTTATTTAAAAATTGAATTATTTTTAGATTATTTATTATAATAATTATCAAATTTGATTATATAGTAATAATGTCTGATATTCCATTAGATAATATGAATGAATTTATAGATTATTTAAAACAATCAAAAGAAAAAAATATTAAATTTAGTGTTGATAATAATGATAAGATAGTTATGTTATTATTAAAAGCCTTTGAAGATGGTCTATTATATCATGACATTTGTAATGATGAAATATATAAAGTATTTGAAGATTATCAAAAAGAATTGATGGATATAATTACGGAAGAATTTAAACAGAAACATACATATCATGAGGATGATTATTATATTGAGATACAAAAAATATATCAGAAAGTAAGTTTATTTTTAGAAGGTAGACATATAGATGATAAAAATAAATCTGATAATATTGAGGTAATAAATATATTTGATATGATAAGAAAGAATAAATAAAAATTATATTAATTAATATTATAATGGATAATAATAGTATAATTATAATAGTAATAATAGTTATTATTTGTTGTATTTGTATAAGTTCTAGTATCTGTATTTATTTATTACAATCATCTTCTAATACATCAGTAAGTAATAGTACAACAGTAAACAATACAATACCAAATAATACAACAGCAAATAATACAACAGCAAATAATACAACAGTAGATAATACAATTATACCAACTGGACCATAACATATTTTTATGGATTTTAGTAAATCTAATATATCACAATCAGAAGCTATATCAAATGTAACAAACAATAAAAAAAATATTTTAAATAATATTGCATGTATAAATAATACAACAATTATAGATAATACAAATGCAACACAGAAATTAATATTGCAACCGTGCCAGCTTGTAAAATCTCCCGATGGAAATAATTTTATTGCAGTGCATTCAGATGGATCTATTAACGGATATTTATCAGTTACAAGTAATAATGGAATTACATGGGATGCAAAAAGAGTTTTATATATTACTAAATCAGAAATGGAACAAAATAAAATAATACTTCCATGGAATTGTTATTTTGATATTAATAATAATAGTAAAATTAATTTAAAGGATTCAAGTAATAATAATTCATATTCTATAAATACTCCAACATAAATTTTATTTTTTTATTTAAAAATTTTTAATAGATAATTAGAAATAAAATCAATTTATTTATTACTTAAAAATTTGAAATATATTATAATTATTAATTATAATATCTTTTTTCAATTATAATGGATATAGTAACAAAATATAATATTTATATACAGCAAAAATATAAGGATCTAATAGATTCTGAAAAAGAGATAGATAATTTTGATTTAGCAAAAATTTTTGAATATTTCTGTGCAATACAATTATCAAAACAATTTAAACATGATTTTTTTGAATACAATGATATTGATCCCAATTTTAAAGAAGAAAACAAATTAAGTAGAACTGATACGGGTATAGATTTATGCGATTTAAAAGAGATAATTGTACAATGCAAACTTAGAAAAACTAATTTAACATTTACAGAATGTGCAACTTTTTTTGCAAGTCAAGTTATTTATGATGGTATATTAAAAAAGCCTACAATTAAATGGCCTAAACTAATTATAGCAAGAAATAAGGAAAGTAAATTATCAAATAATTTAAAAGAAAAACATGAATTATTTACTGATATTACTTTTTCTAGAGATGAAATTATATCATATTGTGATAATTTATTAAAAAATCCAATTAAAATAAAAAAAGAAAAAGAAGTTAAGTTTAAATTGAGAGATTATCAGATAGAAGCAATAAAAACTATAAATGATAATAAAAATTCTGTTATATGTTTACCAACTGGATGTGGTAAGAATTCTGTTATAATATATTCTATGGATGTAAAAAAACGATATTTGATATTGGTACCAAGAATTATTCTTATGGAACAATTTAAGGAAGAATTAATAAAACATAAACCTGAATTAAAAACTAAAATACAAACTATAGGTGATGATAGTAATGATTATGATAAAAAGAAAACTATTACTATTTGTGTATATAATTCTATTAGTTTGATAGAGAAATATTGCGATACATTTGATAAAATATTTATTGATGAAGCTCATCATATTAATAGTCCTGAAATATATGAAATAGAAAAGGACGACGAAGATGAAATAGAAGATGAATATAACGAGGATGAAGAAAAAGAGAATATTATTAAGGATGATTCTGAAGATGAAATAAAGAATACTAGTGGATTTAATAAGATAATTAAGAGTTTGAGTAAATATAATAATAATGTATATTTGTCTGCTACTATTGATAAAATAGATGGGTTTGCATACTATTGTAAAGATATAAGAGATATGATTGAAAGTAAATATCTATCTGATTATACAATTAATATTCCTATTTTTTCAGATGATCCAACAAACAAGAATATATGCCAATATTTAATAAGAAATTATAGAAATGTTATATTGTATTGCAATTCACAAAAGGAGGGTAAAAAAATAAATGAACTATTAAATTCTATACAAAAAGGAGTGTCCAAATATATTGATTGTAATACTTCTAGAAAACAACGTAATGATATTATTGATAGTTATAAAAATGATAAAATTGCTTTTTTAGTTAATGTAAAAATATTAGTTGAGGGATTTGATGCACCTATAACTAAAGGAGTATGTTTTATACATTTGCCTTCTAGTAAGACAACTGCTATTCAAATTATAGGAAGAGCGTTACGTTTGCATCCATTAAAAACTATAGCAAATATAATTTTACCATTTTCCAATAAGGATGATGAATTAAGTATCAATAAGTTTTTACATATTTTAGCAAATAATGATAGAAGAATAAGAAAGTCATATGTTAATAAAATAAATGGTGGATATATTGGTATTGAAAAAGTTATTGACGGTAATGAAAAAGATAATGATAAATTAGAATATAGATATGATATGGTTTATGATAGCATGGGTAGTTTGATAAATGGAAAAGAGATATGGATGAAAAACCTGGAATGGGTAATAAATTATATAGATAAGTATGAGAAGAGACCAGCATATCATGATAAAGACAAAGAAATAAATAAATATGGTGGATGGTTAATAATGCAAGTTTTAAAATATAATAGAAAACAAGAAATAATGAAAAATGAAGAAATACGAAAAATATGGAATGATTTTGTAAATAATGAAAAATATAAAAAATATTTTATATGTAGATTTGAACAATGGAAAGTAAATTTAGAAAAAGTAAAAAAATATATTAATGAAAATAAAAAGAGACCATCAAAACATGATTATAATAATGATATTAAAATTTTAGGACAATGGATTGATACACAATTAAAATGTTATAAAAAAAATCATGGTACAATAAAAAATGAAGAAATAAGAGAATTATGGATAGATTTTATTAATAAATATAAAAAATATTTTATGTCAAATGAAGAAGAATGGAAATATAATTTGGAAGAAGTGAAAAAATATATTGATAAATATAAAAAGAGACCACCTTCTATACATAATAATAAAGAAATAGGCTTTTTGGGAAGATGGATTCTAACTCAGATAGAAAATTATAAAAAAAAAGATGGAAATAAAATATTGACAATAAATGATAATATACGCAAACTATGGAAGGAATTTATTAATGATCCAATATATTCAGTATATTTCAAATAAGTAGTTTTATCTATTTTATGTCTAAATTGGAATCTTAAATTAAACAGACCCCTATATCAATAAAAATTGAATTTTATACATTTTAATACTAGATACATTATATATAAAATTATAATTATATAAAATGACAACAGAAATAGCAATTGGTATAGATTTAGGTACTACATTTAGCTGTGTAGGTGTGTGGCAAAACGATACTGTAAAAATTCTTGATAATGAAGATGGAACAAAAATAGTAGCATCATATATTGCATTTGATCCAGAATCAGGAGAAATTACAGTTGGTAATGCTGCAAAACTAAGTGCAGCATCAAATCCTAAAAATGTAATTTTTGATGTAAAAAGATTTATTGGAAAACGCTTTTCAGACCCAATAGTTAAAGCTCATCTAAAACATTATCCTTTTAAAATATCAGGTGATAAAGATGATAAAATTGTATTTACTGTAATGAAAGGTGGTAAAGAGGAAACATTTTATGCAGAACAATTATCTGCTTTAGTTTTAGGTAAAATGAAAAGCATTGCAGAACAATATCTTGGTAAAAAGGTTAAAAATGCTGTTATAACAGTACCTGCATATTTTAATGATGCACAGAGACAAGCAACAAAAGATGCTGGTGTTATTGCAGGATTAAATGTATTACGTTTGATTTCAGAACCTACAAGTGCTGCCATAAGTTATGGATTGGATAAGAAGTGTCCTGATGATACTAAAGTTCTTATATTTGATTTTGGAGGGGGTACACACGATATAAGTATACTTAATCTTTGCAGTGGTGTTTTTGAGGTTTTAAGTACTGCTGGAGATACATCGCTGGGGGGTGAGGATATTGATAACAAAATGATAGAAGTATGTATTGCAGAATTTAAAAAGAAAACTGGTTTAGATATATCTAAAAATGATAAAGCAAAAACAAGACTTCGAGCTGCATGTGAAAGAGCAAAAAAGACATTATCATCATCAAATAATACAACAATTGAAGTTGATGCGTTATATGACGGGCATGATTTTAATATGCAATATACAAGAGCTAAACTTGAAGACTTATGTAGTGATTTGTTTCAAAAATGTTTAAAGCCCGTTGAAGGTGCTTTACGAGATGCAAAACTATCAAAGAGTGATATTGGAGAAATTGTGCTCGTAGGGGGTTCAACAAGAATACCAAAATTACAAGAAATGTTAAAAACATATTTTAATGGTAAAGAATTATGTAAATCTATCAATCCAGATGAAGCAGTTGCATATGGAGCTTCTATTCAAGCAGCAATTTTAAGCAATGTACAGAATGAAAAGCTTCAAGAAATAGTAGTACTTGATGCTACCCCTCTCAGCCTAGGCGTTGAGACAGCTGGAGGGGTCATGACAGTACTCATTCCACGCAATACAACTATCCCTACAAGCAAAAAACAAACGTTTAGTACATATTCTGATAATCAGCCAGGGGCGACTATTAAGGTGTATCAAGGAGAACGTGCTCAAACTAAAGATTGCTGTTTATTAGGTGAATTTCAGGTGTCAAATATTCCACCAATGCCACGTGGTCGCCCTCAGATAGAGATTTGCTATAATGTGGATACTAATGGTATTTTAGATGTTACTGCAACAGAATTAACTTCAAAAGCAAGCGGACATTTAACAATTACAAATGATAAATCAAGATTATCAAAAGAACAGGTTCAGGCTATGTTAGAAAAAGCAGAACAATTTAAAGCTGAAGATGAAGCAATTATGAAAAAAATCGAGAGTAAAAATGGACTTGAGAGCTATGTTTACAATTGGAAAACCCAATTAGAAGATGAAAAACTCAAGAGTAATTTAGGAGAAGAAAATCACGCTACTATAAAGAAAGCTATTGAAGAGGCAAAGGAATGGGTTGATAGTCATGGTTCTGCTGAAACTGAAGAGTATGAAGAACAGCAACGTAATTTGGAAAATATTATAAATCCCCTTATGGAATCTGTCTATAAGAATATGGCTCAACAACAGGGAGGAATGTCTGCACCCCCTGAAGATAATGTGGATGAGACGCTTGGAGGGGGTGGTAGCAAGTCCAAAGATAACGTGAAAATTGAAGAAGTTGATTAAAGCACCTTTAATTTATTTTTTTATTAGATAATTAAAATTTAATTAAAATAAATTGAAAATTTTGGATCTTCAATAAATTTTTTCCATTTATTTTGTCTATCTTCAGTAGACATTGATTGATTTTTATTTTTGTAATTATTTATTTGATTTGATAACCAAATATTTAGATGTTTCTCAGTTTTATTTTTTGAGTTTCTAATTGGTCTTCTATTATTAGTTTCAATAAATATTATTAAATTATTAAAAGTGATATCAAATTTATCATTAATTGAAAATGTTCCATATTTTTTTATTAATTCTTTCCATTTATTATATATTATAGGATCTTTCATAATATATTTTTTTTCTTTATATAATTTAGTTTGTCTATCAAACCATATTCCTAGAGATTTTTCTTCATAATTTTTTGATATTGAAGTTGGTCTTTTATTATATTTTTCTATAAAAATTATTAATTTATTATAATTTATAATCCATTTTTCATTATCAGATAGAAAATAATTTTTATAATTATTAATAAAATTATCCCATTGTTTTCGTATATCTTTGTCTTTCATTATATAAATATTTTTTCTATGATTTATAAATTGCATTACAAGCCATCTACCTAATATTTTAATATTATAATCATTATCAATTTCAGTTGGTCTTTTATTATATTTTTCAATATAATTTATAACTTCTTTAAGTTTTAATATCCATTCTTCTTTATTAGATAAAAAATATTTTTTATAATTATCTAAAAATTTTTCAAATACAATTCGTATCTCTCTATTCTTCATTATTTTTTTATGTTTATTATAATTAGATAATTGATCTGTAATCCATTTACCTAATATTTTTATATTTTTATTTTCATCATAACGAGTCGGTCTCTTTTCATACTTATCAATATATTCCTTCACCATTTCCAACTTTTTCAACCATATTTCTTTTGCATTAGTAATAACCCCCATACTATCATAGATCATTTCATATCTAAACTCAATATTATTATCAACTAAATCATTACATTTAATTTTTTCAATTGAAATATACCCCCCATCTATTTTTCTTTCATATGATTTTTTTATTCTTGTATCATTACTAGCCAATATCTTTAAAAATTTATTTATATTGCTTTCATCATCCTTACTAGAAAAAGGCAGAATAATATTTGCAAAAGTCTTTAATGGATGCAATCGTAATGCTCTTCCTATGATTTGAATTATAGTTGTTTTGCTAGAAGGTAAATGAATAAAACACACCCCCTTTGTAATTGGTGCATCAAAACCCTCTACTAATATTCTAACATTAACTAAAAAAGCGATTTTATCATTTTTATAACTATCAATAATATCATTTCTTTTTGTTTTTGTAGTAGTACAATCAATATATTTAGAACATCCTTTTCTAATGGAATTCAAAAGATCATTAATTATTTTACCCTCTTTTTGTGAATTGCAATATATTATTATATTTCTATAATTATTAATTAAATGTTCGCATATATTTCTATTTGTTGGATCATCTGAAAAGATAGGAATATTAATAGTATAATCAGATAAATATTTATTATCAATCATATTTCGTATATCCTTATTATAATATGCAAAACCATCTATTTTATCAATAGTAGCAGATAGATATATATTATTTTTATACTTACTTAAATCCTTTATAATTTTATTATAACCAGATGTATTTTTAATTTCATCTTCAGAATCATCTTCTATAATACTATCTTTTTCATCATCTTCAGAATCATCTTGTATAATACTTTCATTATCATCATCTTCAGAATCATCTTGTATAATACTTTCATTATCGTCTTCTGACTTATTTTCACCATCTTCATAAATTTCAGGATTATTAATATGATGAGCTTCGTCGATAAATATTTTATCAAATGTATTACAATATTTTTCTATTAATTTAATACTATTGTAAACACAAATAGTAATAGTTTTCTTTTTATCATAATCATTACTATTATCTCCTATAGTTTGTATTTTATTTTTTAATTCAGGTTTATGCTTTATTAATTCGTCTTTAAATTGATCCATTAAAATAATTCTCGGAACCAATATTAAATATCTTTTTTTTACGTCCATAGAATATATCATAATAACATTCTTACCACAACCAGTAGGTAAACATATAACAGAATTTTCATTATCATTGATAATTTTTATTGCTTCTATTTGATAATCTCTTAATTTAAATTTTACTTCTTTTTTCTGTTTTAATTTAACGGGATTTTTTAATAGATTATCACAATATGATATAATTTCATTTCTTGAAAAAGTTATATCAGTAAATAAGTCTTGTTTTTGTTTTAAATTATGTGATAATTTACTTTCCTTATTTCTAGCTATTATTAAATTAGGCCAACGTATAATAATTTTTTTTGTATCTAAATCAAACATATTTTGACTAGCAAAAAAACTAGTACATTCAAACCATGATAAACTGTCTTTTCTAAGTTTGCATTGAACTATTATATCAATTAAATTACAAAGATCAATACCTGTATCATTTCTGGTTAATTTATTATCCTCTTTAAAATTAGGATCAATATCATTGTATTCATAAAATTGTTGCTTATATTTATCTGATAATTGTATTGCACAAAAATATTCAAAAATCTTTGCTAAATCAAAATTATCTATCTCTTTTTTAGAATTTATAAGATCTTTATAAATTTGCTGTATATATATATTATATTTTGGTATTATATCCATTATAGTCAATAAAAGATATAATACTTATTAAAAATAATAATATTCAATTTTTTTATAAACAAACACATTACATTGGTGGTAAAGGTGGTGGTGATGGTGACATTGAAACAGATAAAGGTGATATTGAATCAATAGGAGAAGGTGGCAATTTTATAGGATAAAAATATTTTCCACTATATTTTTGAATATAATCATTTGGAAGATTTGAATTATCTAAAATAAATTGTTTTAGTTTTTTATTAATAATTGTAAAACTACCTGAATTTGTAGCATTAATCATGTCAAATTTATCATCTGATAATAATGCTAGTCCAATTCGAAGTTTACGGTGTAGTTTACCAATTAATATATAATTATTCTTAATAGAATCCATTTCAGAAATAGCAGAAATTACATTATCATATGGTGTTATATTTATATCATACTCGAACATTTTGAATATATAAAGTCTATATTATAGATGAAATAACAATATAGTATTTCAATATTTTATAAATAAATATTACTTCGAATTTTCTTCATCATTAGATTCCTCTTCACACAATTCATATACACCACCAAGAATTCCCTCCTTATGATAATTATATTTACCATCTTCATCCTTCTTCTTAACATATTCAACAAATCTAGAAAATGTTTCATGATTTGCTTCAATATAATTGTCCATATTTTTTCCTTCATCAATTAGTTGACAACCATTTGGTCCCATCATAAGTGCTTCAAGATGTTCATTAAGCGATGAAAGAACAATATAAATACATGGTTCAATTTCAGTAGAAGTTCCCAAAACCTTAATAGGTCCTGGAAAACCTTTATAAAAAAGACTCTTTGGTTTGATTTGTTGATCAAGTAGAATTTGTTTAGCCAACAACCTTTCAGAAATATCTAGAAGATAATTCATTCTTGTTAATTTATATAATAATTTCTATATAGACTAAACAATATAATTACTATTTCAATTTTTTACAAATGTAATGCTTCAAGTGATGTCATTGCTTTATCTAATGAACTATTTATATCTGCATTACTTCCTGATTCTACTGCATTCCATATACTATCTTCTATTTTCTTAATAACTTCATCTTTTGTAATTTTTTGCGTGTTAATATTAGATATCGGTACAACTCTAGGTGTATGACTAAATATATCAGAACCAGCTTCGCGAATATATACAATATTATTATCTAGCTTATAACCAATACCTCCAAGAATTTTTTTCTTTTTTAAATCATATTTACCTAATGTATCTTGATGACGAACATGATTAATAAATTCATTAAATGTCATAACAGTACTGTTAATTTTTTCAATAGAAGGAAAAACATCATTATTTGGTCCATATAACCATGCTTCTAAAAAATTATTTTCAGATACATACGCAATACTAATATACGCATCTTTTAGACCAATATAATACATACATATTCTAGGAGTTGATATCCATTTTCTCATATTGGCAAGTATTTCAGCAGACATTTTTGATTATACTATATTATTTTCATAATAAGACATTCTTAATATAAATCAATTTCAATTTTTTTAAATTAAATAGCCCATATATTGAAAAAGTTTAATTTACGGTCTTTTTTATAGCCTGTATTAATGACTAGAATTTGTTATATCCTATAACTATAACTTAGGATTAGTTATATCCTTTTAAAAGATTATAACTATTAAAATACAACTAAAAATGATATTTTATTTAAAATTAATCATCTAATTTTTATGATTGCTTAAATTAAAAGTACTAACTCGATAAGAGGAAATATTGCGTATTTTTAATAATCATAAAGCAAATATAATATTCTAAAATAATACATTTGTATATATTTAGACTTTTATATTTATTAGACCAAAGCCTCCAAGAAAAGAGGTCGACTGAAAAAATATATGGTAGTATAATTAAAATATGCATTACATAGTAAAATATAAAAAAGTTAAACTAGTTCTTATTGCATTTATAAATATTTCAAATTTTGACGAGATACGAATAGTATTATTATATTTATATGTAAAAGCTTCTTTCATACAATAAATACAATTGTTAAGTCTAAAATTACTATTTCCAAATATTTGTTTCTTTATAGAATTATATTTACCAATAATATCATTTATTCTAACATAATATACGAAATTATTAAATGTCATATCATCAATAGAACTATCTATAATTCCATATAATTTTTTATTAGGCGGCCCATATAAAAATGCATCAAATTTTCCAGTAGTTTTATTATAACAGATAGTAATAGATCCATCTGTATACTTATATCTAAGTTCTATATGAGGGTTCACATAATATAAGCAATCCATATTTTTTATTTGGATAAATATTAATAATTTATAATTAAAGAGATTTGTAGATATTTATAAATTCAAATTTTTATACAAGCGTTATATCATAACCTGCATTTATAGTTAATTCTGTATTGACATCTAAAGAATGTAGCTATAGGTACAAATTCAACTGTATTGTTAATTAATATAAAATATTGTGAACATTTTAATTTTTATAAATAAACAGTAAAATAATCTTTTAGTAAACAGCATTTAAATAAAAGAAATAATAAAAATAGTGGTTATTTTTATTATTTCTTTTAGTCATGAGGTGTATCAATGACTAGGCCTTGGTCTTGGTCTCTACAGCAGCTGCTGTAGCGTATGGAGATTCCGTGATATTACCATTATTACTTACTTGTTCAGGTTTACATTTATCACCAAAAGCATCAATTAATTTTATAGCTACATTTTCTAGTCCTTCAGCACATGCTAATATTAATGCAGTATTACGCCGAACTTGCTGAGGTGCAGCAAGATCTTTCCGAACGTAATCCACAAATTCCAAGAGCTTAGGCGATGCGGAATCGATAAACGCTTTTAGCTTCATGTTCGAAAATTCTGATTCGGGAAATAAGTCCATTCTAAGAAAAAGGCTTGTACAGCTTCTTAATAAAAAGTTCTAGCGATAATTCTTGCTAGAAGGTTATTGATATAAGGTTTTTTATAATGGGATATTCAATATGTTTGTAATTTCAATTTTTTTTATTGTTATTTAAAATTAATAAAACATCTTTTATAAATGTAATGTGCAAAGTAATGACATTGCAGTTTCCACACCAGTTCTATATACTAATTTATCATCAGATACTTCCAATGAAGCACATATACCTACACATATAGCTTCTACAACATCCTTTTTCTATATAAGGGAATTTCAACCTGCTTTGATTTTATTATAATAGGTGTTTCTGCCTTTATTAATGTAGTATTATATGGTACAATACGAGGAGAATAACTAAATATATCAGAACCATCTTTTCTGATATAAACAATATTATTATCTAGCTTAACATCATCACGACTAAGATTTTTTTTTTCTTATTTAAGTTATAATGATAATTTAGATTTATAATAATTTTTAATAAAATATTATAATATATTATGGTTCAAATAAATTTATCATTTAATAAATTTCTTAAAGATATAATTTTAAATGATTTTAATATTAAAAAATAATCTATTACTATACATTTAATAAATTTAAAAATAAATTAAAATAGTAATAAGTAATAAGATAAAAATAATTTAAAAAAGTAATAAGCTTCTATTAAATAACACTATAAATAAAACAATATATTAAAATTAAACAAGTGTTATATCACATCCTGCTTTTATAGTTAATTCTGTATTACCATCTAATGAATGTAATTGTGTAGCTATAGATAAAGTTACTACAGCATTGTTAATTAAAATAAAATCTTGTGAACATTTTAATTTTTTAACTAAACCTAATGTATCATGTGTACGGCGTGTTTTAATCGAGCTTTGTATTTTTTTTATTTTTTTCTTTAATTGTTTCATTTTTTCTTCTGGCTTCTAACATCGACGCGTACAATTTAAGATCAACGTTCTGCTTGATGA
>Ga0114963_10001109_pt1 | contig 18581 bp, 18 predicted proteins | sample C_131016_EF_Meta_FD_87019 | JGI IMG/M metagenome (GOLD analysis project Ga0114963, IMG submission 87019) | Freshwater microbial communities from Lake Croche, Canada to study carbon cycling - C_131016_EF_MetaG | ecosystem: Environmental > Aquatic > Freshwater > Lake | place: Lake Croche, Canada...
AAGGCATTCGACGCCATCGGTGGTTTCGACGAGCGCTATTTCATGTACATGGAGGACGTCGACCTCGGCGACCGGTTGGGCAGGGCGGGCTGGCTCAACGTCTATGTGCCGGACTCGGAGATCCTGCATGACAAAGGGCACTCGACCGGCCGGGAACCGGCGCGCAACCTTCGGGCCCACCACGACAGCACCTATATCTATCTTTCTGATCGTCATAGCCAACGGTGGCAAGCGCCACTGCGCTGGACGATGCGGGCCGCACTGGAGGTGCGGGCCCGCGCGGCGGTCCGCAAGTCGCGCCGGATCCTGACCCGGGGGACCCGGTGAAGGGAACCGACGCGGTAGTCCTGGTGGGCGGCAAGGGCACCCGGTTGCGGCCGCTGACACTGGCGGTACCCAAGCCCTTGCTGCCGACCGCCGGGTTACCATTCCTGACGCATCTGCTGTCCCGGATCGCCGAGGCTGGAATCGAGCACGTGATCCTCGGAACCTCCTACAAGGCAGAGACTTTCGAGGCCGAGTTCGGTGACGGTGCGAGGCTCGGCCTGCAGATGGAGTACGTCACCGAGGAGCGGCCGCTGGGCACCGGCGGCGGAATCGTCAACGTCGCATCGACGTTGCGCAGCGATACCGTCATGGTGTTCAACGGCGACGTGCTGTCCGGGGTGGACCTGACCGCGATGCTGGCATCTCATCATCAGCGCGACGCCGACGTCACGCTGTATCTGGTCCGGGTTGGCGACCCGCGTGCGTTCGGTTCGGTGCCCACCGACGCCGACGGGAATGTGTTGGCATTCCTGGAGAAGACCAATGATCCGCCGACCGATCAGATCAATGCCGGCTGCTACATCTTCAAACGGGAGATCCTCGACCGCATCCCGCGTGGCCGGGAGGTGTCGGTGGAGCGTGAGGTCTTTCCGGCACTGCTGGCCGACGGAGCGAAGGTGTGCGGATTCGTCGACTCCGGCTACTGGCGCGATATGGGCACACCCGAGGACTTCGTTCGAGGCTCGGCGGACCTGGTGCGCGGACTGGCCCCGTCACCGGCACTCGGCGACCGCCGCGGCGAGAGCCTGGTGCACGACGATGCGACGGTGGCGCCCGGTGCGGTTCTTATCGGCGGCACCGTGGTGGGCAGAGGCGCGCAGATCGGTCCCGGGGTGCGCCTGGACGGCGCGGTGATCTTCGATGGCGCCACGGTGGAAGCCGGTGCGGTGGTGGAACGTTCCATCATCGGGTTCGGCGCGCGGATCGGGCCGCGTTCGCTGATCCGAGACGGAGTGATCGGCGACGGCGCCGACATCGGAGCGCGATGCGAGTTGCTGCGTGGTGCCAGGGTGTGGCCCGGGGTTGTCATCCCGGATTGCGGGATCCGCTACTCCAGCGATGCCTAGCCGCATCCACGAGACGGATCAGCCCGGCGTCGGTCCCATCGGGCAGGTCGTCGATCGGCCACCACCGAAGATCCAGTGACTCAGCACTGATGGCGATTTCGGCTTCGGGTGCGGCGGTGGCAATGAATTGCAGGTCGAGGTGTCGGGTCGGGACACCCAGCGAACAGGTCACCGAATGCACATGAACCGCAGCGAGATTCGGGTTCAGGTGCAGATTTTTGATACCTGATTCCTCGGTGGCCTCCCGCAGTGCGGCACCAAAGATGTCGATGTCGGTGTCCTCGCAGTGCCCACCCAACTGCAGCCATCGTCCAAAGCGGGGATGCAGGGTCAACAGCACCTTCTGTGCGCTGTCGTCGACAACGAGGGTGGATGCGGTGATATGGCCGGCAGCGCAGGCCCGCATGCAACTGTCGGGTCGGGCGTGCAGGAAGGCCAGCACCGCGTGCCGCAGCGCATCCTGGTCGGAGTCGGGCGTATCCCAGTCGGTGAGCAGCGTGATCGCTGATTCGCGGACGCTCACCGTCGGACCAGTTGGTCGCCGACCGGTGCGGGGTCGCGAGGATGTGGTGGCTTGTCGGGATAACCGATCGCCACCGCGCCCAACGGATGCCAGTCCGGCGGTAGGTCCAGAACGTCGCGCACCACGTCCGGAGCGAAGATGGTCGATCCGATCCAGCAGCTGCCGACTCCCCGGACGGCAAGTGCGACCAGCAGGGCCTGCACCGCGGCACCAACTGCGACGGTGAACATGGTGTGCTCGGCAGCGGTCCGCACCGGGTCGGGATAGTGGTGCGCGCCCTCGGGCACCAGGAACGGGATCACGACTTCGGGTGCGTCGTAGAGAATCCGACCGCGATTGACCCGTCGATCGATCGCATCGGCCGGTTTACCGTCGGCGGCGAGGTCGGCGCGCCACGCCTGTGTCATCCGATCCAGTAGTGCAGTGCGTCGCGCGCGGTCGGCGAGCCAGACGAAACGCACCGGTCGGGTGTGATGCGGGGCGGGTGCGGTGAGCGCCTCGGCGACGGCGGCCTCGATCAGCCCCGCTTCGATCGGTTGCGTCGTGAACGTGCGTACCGACCGGCGCAGCAATTGGGCCTGCTGTCGGCCGAGTTCCATCGCTTCGGCGGTACCGAGCCAGAACAGGTCGTCCTCGCCGCTGCGCAGCAGACGCGCGGCATCCGATCCGTCATCGCGCATCGTCAGGCCGCGCACCACCGCCACCGGCACTGCGGTCAGTTTGCCCTTCACCAGGTCGGCCGCGGCGGCGATCTCGTCGGCGACGGCGACCTCGGTAACCACAAGTTCGTTACCGTGGCCGTCGAACGCGCCGGCGTAGCCGTGCAGCACCGGCACCCCGGCTGACCCGATCGCGGCATCGGTCTGCCCGTTGCGCCAGGCGCGGCCCATGGTGTCGGTGATGATCACTCCGACCTCGACGCCGAGAATCTCACGCAACGCGGTGCGCAACTTCGTTGCGCTCGCATCCGGGTCAACCGGCAGCAGGGCCAATTCCGTTGTGGCGACGTTGGATCCGTCGACTCCGGCGGCTGCCTGGATCAGACCCTGACGGTTCTCCGTGATCAGGGTCTTCCCCTTGCGCGCCAGTACCCGGACCGCCTCAGAGTCGATCAGCCTGCGGCGCAATGCATCTCGCTCATCCGGATCGGCGGGGGCAGTGACAATGCGGCCCTCACACTTGGACACCGCCTTGCTGGTGACGACGACGACGTCGCCGTCGCGCAGCCACGGTGCGGCCGCGGCGATGGCAGCGGCCAGATCATCGCCGGGCCGAAACTCGGGAAGTCCTGGTACCGGAAGGATCTCGACGGCCGCCGCGGTTCCATGGTCGCCGCTCGGCGGCGCCATCGGATGGGGGTCGCCGCTCGGCGGCGCCGTTGGATTTGGGTCGCCGCTCGGCGGCGTCACAGCATCACCCCGGCGAGGTCCAGTCCGGCGCGGACCATTTCGGCGGTGGCCGCCGGATCGGACATCAGCAGCGGGATCGACTTCACCGTCACACCGGGCACATCGGCATCGTCCTTGTCACTGACCAGCCAGTAATCCAGCAGTCCGGTGGCCGACCGGGCGCCGTAGTGGCGGCCGACCGCCTCCGAACTTGTTTCGACGCCGATGACGGTCAGACAGTCATCGGCCATTCCGCGCAACGGCTTTCCCCCGATGATGGGCGAGTATCCGATCACGGGCGCGCCCGTGGAGCGCAGCGCACCCCGAATGCCGCCGATGGCCAGCGTCGCACCGATGCTGACGACGGGGTTGGACGGCGCCAGCATGACGACGTCGGCTCCGGTGATCGCCTCGACCACCCCCGGTCCGGCCACCGCCTTGTCGGCTCCGACGAAGGCGAAGCTGTGCGTGGGGATTCGGGCGCGGTAGCGCACCCACCACTCCTGGAAATGGATGGCCCGACGATCGCCGGTGTCCGGATCGGTGACCACGACGTGGGTTTCGCACCTGTCATCACTGGCCGGCAGCAGCGTGGCACCCGGTGACCAGCGGTCGCATAACGCCTGCGTCACTGCAGACAGCGGGTATCCCGCACGCAGCATCTGGCTGCGAACAAGATGGGTGGCGAGGTCGCGGTCGCCGAGGCCGAACCAGTCCGGTTGCACGCCGTAAGCGGCCAATTCCTCTTTGGCATGCCAGGTTTCGTCACGGTGTCCCCAACCCCGCTCGGGGTCGATACCGCCGCCGAGGGTGTACATGCAGGTGTCGAGGTCTGGGCAGATGCGAACGCCAAACATCCACGCGTCATCGCCGATATTGACCACCGCGGTCAGTTCGTGCTCAGCATCGGTCTCGGTCCCGGAAGACTCTCCGGAAAACTGTCCCAATCCCAGCAATCGCTGCACCCCCAGCAGAAACCTTGCGCCCCCGATTCCGCCGACGAGAACCGTGATCTTCACACCGACCGACATTAGGCGGTCGGCTCGAACGCGGTCACGCTGGCGTCACCGCGCAGACACGCCACGGTGACGACACGCCGGAATTTCGAAGGAAAGTGGTATTCAATTCGGCGATATGCCTTGACCGCGGCACATCGGCACTGTCTAATCACATGAGTGTCATTTCCCGGTCGACCTGCCGGTTTCGGTGTGGCAGACCGTGATTCGACCAAATGTTCGAATAAACCGAATCGGCACAACGAACACCACGCACACCATAGTAAGGAGGGGCGGATATGTCCTACGACCAATTTCTCGGCGATCAGTTTCTGAACGCGTTAGGTGAACCGCACATCGGCACTGGGTCGTCGTTCATCGGAAACCTGGCCCGGACGCATTTGAGTCTGGTGCCGGACCCGACCGACTTGTTGGCGGCGCAAGGCGATGAGGATCAGTGGCAGGAGCGCGCACTGTGCGCGCAGACCGACCCCGAGGCGTTCTTCCCGGAGAAGGGTGGTTCGACTCGCGAGGCTAAGCGCATCTGCCTGGGCTGCGATGTGAAGGATGCGTGCCTGGATTACGCACTGGCCAACGACGAGCGCTTCGGTATCTGGGGTGGCCTTTCCGAGCGGGAGCGCCGGCGCCTCAAGCGCGGCATCATCTAGTCCTCGCCGATGGCGGGGTCGATGACAGCGGGTTCGACCCCCAGGTAGGTGGCCACCTGCGCCACCAGGATCTCGTGAAGTAGATCGGTGAGGTCGACCGAATCCTTGGCTCGTCGTTCAATTGGCTTGCGAAACAGCACTATTCGGGCGCGCGTGGGGTCACCGCGCACATCAACCCCGGCCGGTATCAAGCGGGCCAGTGCGATCGGCCCATCCGCCACCACCTCCGGCGGCCACTGCACACTGTCAGGATCCTTGGGAGCGATGCGCGGAATCTCGTCCACGGCGACATCCAGACCGGTGAGCCGCTTGTGCCAGCGCCGCTCGATGGGTTCGTATGCCTCGAGGACCGCCATATCGAAGCGTTCCGCGCGGCTGCGCCACCCCGGAACCGATTGTGGCAGCAGTGGCCCGCGCATCTCCCGGCCGCGGCGTGAGCCGCCCCCAGCCCCACCATTACGCCGGGAACTGCGGGAATCAGCCACGAACTCAGATCGTAACGGTTGTACATCAGCAGCCGCGTGGCTGCGCGTGTCCGGCTTCGACCCGCATTTGACCGCGATAGCCTCGCGAACGTGAATGTTCCACGTCGATGCAGTCGGCCCGGGTGCCCCCTTTATGCGGTGGCGACGCTGACCTACGTCTACTCCGACTCGACCGCCGTCGTGGGACCGCTGGCAATTGCCCGCGAGCCGCACTCCTGGGATCTGTGTATCGGACATGCGAGTCGAATCACCGCACCCCGGGGCTGGGAGATGATGCGGCACGCCGCACCGTTGCCGACCAATCCCGATGAGGATGACCTCGTCGCGTTGGCCGACGCCGTGCGGGAGGGCCGGGTGTTCCCCGCCGCTCCGTCGCCCGGGTTCTCCGATCCGGTCGGCACGACGCCGTCCGTGTCGCCGGGTACCGGCGGGCAGCAGCCCGGTTCGGCCGGCCGTCGGCGTGGGCACCTGCGGGTTCTTCCCGACCCCACTGATTGACCAACGGCTAGGCTGACGGGGCTCATCAGTCCCGAAGCCCCAGGAGTTCCACCATGTCCAGGCCCGCCGCTGAGGTGCGCCGTGTGATCAAGGCCTATGACGTCCGAGGCCTGGTCGGCGTGGAACTCGATGAGGGCGTCGTGGCCGATGTCGGTGCGGCGTTCGCCCGAATGTTGCGCGACGAAAGCCACCGTGACGAGAGCCACCGTGACGACAACGACATCCGGGTGGCGATCGGTCACGATATGCGGGCGAGTTCGCCGTCGTTGGCCGCCGCCTTCGCCGAGGGCGTGACCGGCCAGGGCCTCGATGTTGTGCGGATCGGACTGGCCTCGACAGATCAGTTGTATTTCGCATCCGGTCTCTTGAACTGTCCCGGCGCGATGTTCACCGCAAGCCATAACCCGGCGGCCTACAACGGCATCAAACTGTGTCGGGCGCACGCCAAACCGGTCGGCGAGGACTCCGGTCTGGCGGGAATTCGCGACGACATCATCGCCGGCGTCCCGGCCTACGGCGGCCCGCGCGGACAGATCCATGATCAGGATGTGCTCGCCGACTATTCGACATTTCTCCGGTCGCTGGTCGACGTCAGCCGACTGCGCCCCCTGCGGGTGGCTGTCGATGCGGGCAACGGCATGGCCGGCCACACCGCACCCGCCGTCCTCGGTGCAATCCCCGGGTTGACTCTGCTGCCGCTGTATTTCGAACTCGACGGAACATTTCCCAACCACGAGGCCAATCCGCTGGAACCGGCGAACCTGGTGGATCTTCAGCGCTACGTCACCGCCACCGGCGCCGATATCGGCCTGGCGTTCGACGGCGATGCCGACCGCTGCTTCGTCGTCGACGAGCAGGGTAATCCGGTGTCACCGTCGGCGGTGACCGCACTGGTCGCCGACCGGGAACTGACCCGCGAGCCCGGCGCCACGGTGATCCACAACCTGATCACTTCGCGGGTGGTTCCCGAAGTGATCGCCCAACGCGGCGGAACAGCACTGCGTTCGCGAGTCGGCCACTCCTACATCAAGGGGTTGATGGCCCAGACCGGCGCTATCTTCGGCGGCGAACATTCGGCGCACTACTACTTCCGTGATTTCTGGGGTGCGGACTCCGGCATGCTGGCGGGCCTGCACGTTCTGGCTGCGCTCGGTGAGCAATCGCGGTCGCTGTCTTCAGTGATGGCTCAGTACCAGCGTTACGCGGCATCGGGTGAGATGAACTTCCGGGTCAACGATGCTCCCGCTTGTGTGGCCGCCGTCGTGAAATCCTTTGAGAGCCAGACTGTTTCGCTGGATCACCTGGATGGTGTCACCGTTGATCTGGGCGGCGGCGCCTGGTTCAATCTTCGTACCTCGAACACCGAGCCGTTGCTGCGGCTCAATGTCGAAGCGCGTACACCCGACGAGATCGATCGCATTGTCGGCCAGGCCACCGAGCAGATCGCGGCGACGCCGTGAGCGCGACACAGGCCACCGTCGACCTGGACGACACCGCCGGACTGATCCAGGCCGATCGCGACGGACTGCTTCGCGCGGCGGCGCTGGCCGGCGCGCAGGTCCGCGCGACCGCGGCGGCAGTCGAGGAGGGCGCGTTGGACCCGGTGGCCGACGGCGATCGCCCCCGCACGCTGATCTGGGTGGGTGGCCGCGGAGCCGCGGCCGCCGCCGGCGCGATGCTGACCGCCGCGCTATCCGGTTCGGCGGCGGAACCGTTGGTCACCGCCGCCGAGTCACCGCCGTGGATCGGGCCGTTGGACGTGCTGGTGGTCGCCGGTGACGATCCGGGCGACCCGGTGCTTGTCAGCGCCGCGGCCATCGCGGTGCGACGGGGTGCGCGCGTGGTGGTGGCGGCGCCCTACGAGGGGCCGCTGCGGGATGCCACCGCCGGGCGCGCCGCGGTGCTTGCGCCGCGGATGCCGGTGCCCGACGAGTTCGGCCTGTGCCGGTACCTGGCGGCAGGTCTGGCCACGCTTGCGGCGGTCGATCCCGCGTTGGGTACCGATCTGGCAGTGCTGGCCGACGAACTTGACGCCGAGGCGTTGCGTAACAGCGCCGCCCGGGAGGTGTTCACCAATCCGGCCAAGGCCCTGGCCGATCGAATGTCGGGCCGTCAGGCGGTGCTGGCCGGCGATGCTCCGGCCACCCTGGCCTTGGCCCGACACGGCTCGTCGGTACTGCTGCGGGTGGCTGGCCGGCCGGTCGTGGCCGCGGGTCTGGCCGATGCCTTGGTGGCCCTGCGTTCCGGCTTCGGCACCTCGGCCGGATTCACCGACCCGGCCGAAGCGCTGTTCCACGACGAGGAGATCGACGGACCGCTGCCCACCCGGATCCGGGTTTTGGCGCTGACGCTGGCAGCCGAGCGGCAGGTGCTGGCGGCCCGCGTGGCTGGGATCGACGATGTGGACCTGGTGGGTGCCGAAGACGTGGGCGACTCCGGATCGATCCCGCCGTCCGGTGCTCGCGCCGAGCAACAACTGGCTACCCTGGCCCTGCGGCTGGAGATGTCGGCCGTGTATCTGCGATTGGCAGGGGGATAGCGCCGTGCAACTGATACGTGGGGCGATCCGGACCTATGCCTGGGGATCGCGCAGTGCCATCGCCGAATTCACCGGCCGACCCACGCCGACGGCACATCCTGAGGCGGAGTTGTGGCTGGGCGCCCACCCCGCTGACCCGGCTCAACTGGAGGGGCCGAACGGCGAGACGTCATTGCTCGACGCGATCAGCGCCGATCCGGAAGGGCAACTGGGCTCCGCGGTGCGGGACCGGTTCGGCGACGTGCTGCCGTTCCTGGTCAAGGTGCTGGCCGCCGGCGAACCGCTGTCGCTGCAGGCGCATCCGAGCGCCGAACAGGCCGTCGAGGGCTACCAGCGCGAGGATCGCCGCGGGGTGCCGCTCAATTCGCCGGTGCGCAACTATCGCGACCGCAGCCATAAGCCGGAATTGCTGGTGGCACTCGGCGATTTCGAGGCTCTCGCCGGTTTCCGGCCTGCGGCCCGATCGGTTGCGCTGATGCGTGCCCTGGAGGTCCCCGGGCTGGTTCCGTTCATCGGACTGCTCGCCGACCAGTCCGATGCCTCCGGTCTCCGTGCGCTGTTTACCACCTGGATCACCGCACCTCAGCCGGATCTCGACGTGCTCATCCCGGCGGTGCTCGAAGGCGCGGTGTCCTACATCCGTTCTGGCGCAAAAGAATTCGCTTCCGAAGCCAAGGCCGTGCTGGAACTCGGTGAACGCTACCCGGGCGATGCCGGCGTGCTGGCTGCATTGCTGCTCAATCGGATCAGTCTGAAGTGTGGGGAGGGTATCTACCTGCCGGCCGGCAACCTGCACAGCTATCTGGAGGGGATGGCCATGGAGGTGATGGCCAACTCTGACAACGTGCTTCGCGGTGGTCTGACACCAAAACACGTCGATGTACCCGAATTATTGCGGGTGTTGGACTTCACGCCCGTCCTCGACGCCCGGGTCACAGCCCGTCGCGACGGTATCGAGCTGGCCTACGACACCCCAACGACGGAGTTCGCCGCATCGGTGCTCACGGTGGATGGCGACGATCTCGGCCACGAGGTGGATGCACCGGCGCGCCACGACGGCCCCCAGATCCTGGTGTGCACCCGCGGTTCGGTGGTCGTGCGCGCCAAGTCCGACGAGGTGCGACTCGACCGCGGTGCCGCGGCCTGGGTGGCCGCTGACGATGGGCCCATCCGACTGGAGGCATCGGAACCATCCCGTTTGTTCCGCGCCACCGTCGGACTCTGACGCCACCCGACACCAACAACAGGAGTGTGCGATGTCCAGTTCCGGTAGCACCCGAGCGATCGTGGCGGCACTGGTCGCCAACGCAGGTATCGCCGTCGCGAAGTTCATCGGGTTTCTGATCACCGGGAGTTCCTCGATGCTCGCCGAGGCCGTGCACTCGGTGGCCGACACCTCCAATCAGGCGCTGCTGCTGTTCGGTCAGCGGCGCGCCCGCAAAGAGGCGACCAGCCTGCACCAGTTCGGCTACGGCCGCAGCCGGTACTTCTACTCGTTCGTAGTTGCGCTGGTGCTGTTCAGCCTCGGCGCCGCATTCGCGCTGTACGAGGGCTATCACAAGATCAGCCACCCCACGCCGCTCAGCTCGCCGATGGTGGCCGTCGTAATCCTGGTGGTGGCAATCGGCTTGGAAAGTTACAGCTTCCGTACCGCGGTGGTGGAGTCTCGACCGCTCAAGGGCAGCGGTACCTGGTGGCAGTTCATCCGCCACTCGCGCAATCCCGAACTGCCGGTGGTGCTCTTGGAGGACACCGGCGCTCTGCTGGGTCTGGTCTTCGCGCTCCTCGGGGTCGGGCTCACGGTTCTGACCGGCAACCCGATCTGGGACGGTATCGGCACCGCATTGATCGGCGCACTGCTCGCTGTGATCGCCGTCATCCTGATGATCGAAATGCACAGTCTGCTGATCGGTGAGGGCGCCACCGCCCCGGAGTTGGCGGCCATCTCCGACGCCCTGGCGGGAACCGAACTCGTTGACCGGGTGATCCACCTGCGTACCCAGTACCTCGGGCCCGAGGAGATGCTCGTCGGCGCCAAGATCGCATTGGCTCCCGGCATGGATCTGGCGACGGTTGCCGCCGCCATCGACTCCGCGGAAGCCGCGGTGCGGGCGGCGGTGCCTGCCGCCACCGTCATCTACCTGGAGCCGGATCTCGACCGCACGCCGGCGCGGTAGGGGTATGGCACGAAGGAAGGAAACGCCTATGGCTCGCTCTCTTCGTACCAAGTCGGTGGAGCAGTCGATCCTCGACACCGACGAGCCGTCGACCCGGCTCCGCAAGGACCTGACCTGGTGGGACCTGACTGTTTTCGGAGTCTCGGTTGTCGTCGGCGCCGGCATATTCACTGTCACCGCAACAACATTCGGCAATATCACCGGTCCCGCGCTGTCGGTGTCGTTCATCATCGCCGCAGTCACCTGTGGGTTGGCGGCGCTGTGCTACGCCGAATTCGCCTCCACACTTCCCGTCGCCGGCAGTGCGTACACCTTCTCCTATGCGACCTTCGGTGAGTTCGTCGCCTGGATCATCGGGTGGGATCTGATCCTCGAGTTCGCCGTCGGTGCTGCGGTGGTTGCCAAGGGCTGGTCGAGTTATCTCGGAACGGTCTTCGGTTTCTCCGGTGGCACGGTAGAACTCGGGGCCGTCACATTCGATTGGGGTGCGCTGCTGATCGTCGGCGTGGTGTCCACGCTCTTGGTGTTCGGCACCAAGGTCTCATCCAACGTCTCCGCCGCGATCACCGCGGTCAAGGTGGCGGTCGTGCTGCTCGTCGTGGTGGTCGGCTCGTTCTACATCAAACGTGCGAACTATTCGCCGTTCATACCGCCGACCGAGACCGGAAAGGGCGCCGCCGGAACGGGAATCGATCAGTCGGTGTTCTCACTGCTGACCGGAGGTGGCGGCAGCCATTACGGGTGGTACGGCGTGCTGGCCGGCGCCTCGATCGTATTCTTCGCGTTCATCGGTTTCGACGTGGTGGCCACCACCGCCGAGGAGACCAAGAACCCGCAACGCGACGTCGCCCGCGGCATCCTCGCCTCGCTGGCCATCGTCACGGTGCTCTATGTCGCGGTGTCTTTCGTGCTCGCCGGGATGGTCAACTACGCCGAACTGCGCGATAAGGGGAACGGCCATCCCAACCTGGCCACCGCCTTCTCGATCAATGGAATCGACTGGGCCGCAAAGATCATCTCTATCGGCGCGCTGGCCGGCCTGACGACCGTGGTGATGGTGCTGGTACTCGGGCTATCCCGGGTGATGTTCGCAATGGCGCGCGACGGATTGCTGCCGCGTGGGTTGGCAATGACCAACCAACGCGATGCCCCGGTGCGGGTCACCGTGATCGTCGCGATCCTGATCGCCGTGGCCGCGACCGTGTTCCCGATGTCGAAACTCGAGGAAATGGTCAACGTCGGAACGTTGTTCGCTTTCGTCCTGGTCTCGGCCGGGGTGATCATCCTGCGACGAACCCGGCCGGATCTGGATCGAGGCTTCCGAGCGCCGTTCGTGCCGGCGCTGCCGACCCTGTCCATCGCGGCGTGCCTGTGGCTGATGCTCAACCTCACCGCACTGACCTGGATCCGGTTCGCGGTGTGGATGGTGATCGGCGTGGTGGTGTACCGGCTGTACGGATACCGGCACTCGCTACTCGGTCGGCGGCTGGCCGCCGAAAATGTCGCCGACAGTGCAGCCGGACGGCGGCCGACTGCCGAGCGCCGGTGACCCGCCCGCGCGAGGTGTTGCGCGATTGCGTGCTCGACGCCATGCGGACGGAATTGCTGACCAAAGACTGGGCCTCGATCACGCTGGCCGATATCGCCCATACCGCGGGCGTCAGCCGGCAGAGCATCTACAACGAATTCGGCTCCCGGCAGGGCCTGGCCCAGGGGTACGCGCTGCGGCTGGCTGATCGGCTAGTGGACGCGGTCGGTGGCGCGATCGAGGGCAATATTGGTGACGTCCACGCGGCGTTCCTGTCTGGTTTCCGATCATTCTTCGCCGAGTCGGCAGCGGACCCATTGGTGATCTCGCTGCTGAGTGGGGCGGCCAAACCTGATCTGTTGCAGATCATCACCGTCGACAGCGGTCTGATCATCACGCATTGCTCGCGCCGGCTTGCCGAGGCGTTCCTGGGCAGCTGGGTGGGTGCCGGAGAGGCCGACGCCGGCGTGTTGGCGCGGGCGATTGTCCGGTTGGCCATCAGCTATGTATCCATGCCTCCGGAGGCCGATCACGACGTGGCCGCTGACCTGGCGCGGTTGATGACGCCGTTCGCCGAGCGATATGGGGCCGCTGAACCGATGTGAGCAGGGCCGGGATAACGTATGCGCCATGACGCTCACCGCCGACTCCCGCAATGGAATCGACTTCAAAGTTGCCGACCTCTCGCTGGCCGAATACGGCCGCAAGGAGATCCGCCTCGCCGAACATGAGATGCCCGGCCTGATGGCGCTGCGCCGAGAGTACGCCGACGTGCTCCCACTCAAGGGGGCGCGGATCTCCGGTTCGCTGCATATGACGGTGCAGACCGCGGTGCTCATCGAGACGCTGGTCTCCCTCGGTGCCGAGGTGCGCTGGGCATCGTGCAACATCTTCTCCACTCAGGACCACGCGGCCGCGGCCGCGGTGGTGGGGCCCAACGGCACGCCCGAGGAGCCCCTCGGTGTTCCGGTGTTCGCCTGGAAGGGCGAGTCACTGGAGGAGTACTGGTGGGCCACCGAGCAGATGCTCACCTGGCCGAACCAGCCCCCCAACATGATTCTCGACGACGGCGGTGACGCCACCATGATGGTGCTGCGCGGCTCGCAGTACGAGAAGGCCGGTGTGGTGCCGCCCACCGAGGATGACGATTCCACTGAATGGAAGGTGTTCCTGGCCCGGCTGCGGGAGCGGTTCGAGGCCGAGCCGCACAAGTGGACCCATATCGCCGCGTCGATCAAGGGCGTCACCGAGGAGACCACCACCGGCGTGCTGCGGCTCTACCAGTTCGCCGCGGCCGGCGAGTTGGCGTTCCCGGCGATCAACGTCAACGACTCGGTCACCAAGACCAAGTTCGACAACATTTATGGCACCCGGCATTCGCTGATCGACGGCATCAACCGGGGCACCGATGTGCTCATCGGTGGCAAGGCCGTGCTCGTCTGCGGATTCGGCGACGTCGGCAAGGGCTGCGCGGAATCACTCAAGGGCCAGGGCGCCCGGGTGACCGTCACCGAGATCGACCCGATCAACGCACTGCAGGCGCTCATGGAGGGCTTCAATGTGCGCACCGTCGAGGAGGCGATCGGCGATGCCGATATCGTCATCACCTCGACCGGCAACAAGGACATCATCACCCTCGACCACATGCAGTCGATGAAGGACAAGGCGATCCTGGGTAACATCGGCCACTTCGACAACGAGATCGACGTGTCCGCACTTGAGCGCGATCCCAAAATCCGGCGCATCAACATCAAGCCTCAGGTCGACGAGTTCGTCTTCCCGGACGGTCATTCGATCATCCTGCTGAGCGAGGGCCGGCTTCTCAACCTCGGCAACGCCACCGGCCATCCCTCCTTCGTGATGAGCAACAGCTTCTCCAACCAGGTGATCGCTCAGATCGAACTGTGGACCAAAAACGATGAGTACGACAACGAGGTCTATCGGTTGCCCAAGCATCTCGACGAAAAAGTGGCTCGCATCCACGTCGAGGCACTCGGCGGTTCGCTGACCAAGCTCACCAAGGATCAGGCCGAGTACATCGGTGTCGATGTCGAGGGTCCGTACAAGCCGGAGCACTACCGGTACTAGCCGTGCGGCTTCACAGCGGCAGCAGTGACCTGGAGACGATCGTCTTCGAACGGCGCAGTATTCGTGGGTATTCCACCCAGCCCGTGCCACGCGAGGTGATCGAAGACGTCATCAGGATCGCCCAGCGTGCGCCGTCGTCGATGAATACCCAGCCGTGGCATTTCCATGTGCTCACCGGCGAGCCTCTTGAGCGGGTTCGTCACGGCAACACCGAGAAGATGGTGTCGGGTTCGCCCGTCGACCGCGAGATCACGCTCAATCACGGGTACGAGGGTGCGCATCGGGATCGCCAGGTGGAGATCGCGGTTCAACTGTTCGAGGCCATGGGTATCGCGCGTGATGACAAGGCCCGTCGCCAGGATTGGGTGATGCGTGGTTTCCGGCAGTTCGATGCACCCGTCTCAGTCGTGATCACCGTCGACAAGGAATTGGCAAACGATACGATCGCCCACTTCGATTGTGGCGCAGTCACTTACGGCCTGGTGCTTGCGGCATGGTCGAAAGGACTCGGCACCGTGATCAACGGCCAGGGCATTATGCAGTCATCGGTGGTGCGCGAGAACGCGAACATTCCCGCCGAACAGGTCATCATGACCTGCGTGGCGATGGGCTATCCGGACGAGGATTTCGTGGCCAACCATGTGCAGTCGCGTCGCGCCCCCGACGATGCGGTGGCGTCGTTTATCGGATTCGACTAGCGGCGGCGGTGCGATGCTCATCGTGATCGAGGGACTCGACGGGGCGGGTAAGCGCACGCTGACCGAGGGCCTGTCGCAGGCTTTGCGCGGCGCCGGACGGTCGGTCACCACACTGGCGTTCCCGCGCTACGGTCAGTCGATCACCGCCGACCTCGCCAGCGAGGCACTGCACGGCCGTCACGGGGACCTGCAAACCTCGGTCTACGCGATGGCCGTACTGTTTGCCCTTGATCGGGCTGGAGCCAAGCAGCAGATCGCCACGCTCTGCCGGGACCACGATGTCGTCATCCTGGACCGCTACGTCGCCTCCAACGCCGCCTACAGTGCCGCCCGCCTGCACCAGGGCGCCGACGGTGAGATGGTCTCGTGGGTAGGCGAACTCGAGTACTCCCGGCTTGGGCTGCCGGCGCCGGATCGCCAGATTCTGCTCGACGTACCGGTCGAATTGGCCGCCCAGCGAGCACAGCGCCGGGAAGGACTCGAAGCCGACCGGGCCCGCGACGCCTACGAACGCGACGGGCGCCTGCAGCAGCGAACCGGGGCGGTCTACACCGGACTGGCCGCGGCAAACTGGCACGGCCCGTGGTCGGTGGCCGGAGCGGACGTCGACCCGAACCGGCTGGCCGCCTCGCTGCTGGTCTAGCGGCGTGGGAGATGGGGATAATCGCGATTCGGTGACACGATGGTCCCCATGAGGCAACGGATTCTGGTCGTTGACGACGACCCCTCGCTGGCTGAGATGCTCACCATCGTTCTGCGCAACGAGGGATTCGAGACCGCGGTGGTCGCCGACGGCTCCCAGGCCCTGACCGCGGTGCGTGAACTGCGACCCGACCTGGTGCTGCTGGATCTCATGCTGCCCGGTATGAACGGCATCGACGTCTGCCGGGTGCTGCGATCGGACTCCGGCGTGCCGATCGTGATGTTGACGGCCAAGACCGACACCGTCGACGTGGTGCTGGGCCTGGAGTCCGGTGCCGATGACTACATCATGAAGCCGTTCAAGCCCAAGGAACTGGTGGCCCGGGTTCGCGCGCGGTTGCGGCGCAACGATGACGAGCCCGCCGAGATGCTGTCCATCGCCGATATTGAGATCGATGTGCCCGCCCACAAGGTGACCCGCGAGGGTGAACAGGTTTCACTGACTCCGTTGGAGTTCGACCTTCTGGTGGCCTTGGCGCGCAAACCGCGGCAGGTGTTTACTCGAGAGGTGCTGCTCGAACAGGTCTGGGGCTACCGGCACCCCGCCGACACCCGACTGGTTAACGTGCATGTCCAGCGGTTGCGCGCCAAGGTCGAAAGGGACCCGGAGAATCCTCAGGTGGTTCTGACCGTTCGAGGAGTGGGTTACAAGGCCGGACCGCCGTGACGCGGCCGGGCCACGCCGCAGCGGAGGAGCCGCGGCAGTGACCCCGGCCTCGAAGCGGCGCTTTCGCGGTCCGCGGGGGCGTTCGGGTCCCGTCGTGCGGGGCACCAGTGCGCTGAGCCGCTCGCTGGCGATGATCTGGCGCCGATCGCTGCAGTTGCGGGTAGTGGTTCTGACCCTCGGACTGTCGGCAGTGGTCATCCTGATTCTCGGCTTCGTACTGACCAGCCAGATCACCAACCGGGTGCTCGACGTCAAGGTCCGCGCTGCCACCGAGGAGGTCGACCGCGCCCGCGGTACCGTCAGTGGGATCGTCAGCGGTGAAGAGGCCCGGTCTCTGGACAGCAGCCTGCAACTGGCGAGAACAACATTGATCTCCAAAACCGGCCAGACATCGGGAACCGGCCTGGCGGGTACGTTCGACGCAGTTCTGGTCGTCCCGGGCGACGGGCCACGGGAGGCCACTTCGGCCGGCCCGGTCGACCAGATTCCGCGCTCGCTGCGTGAGTTTGTCAAGGCCGGGCAGGTCAGCTACCAGTATGCGGCCGTACGCACCGAGGGGTACTCCGGGCTGGCCCTGCTGATCGGCACACCCGCGCCGTCGCGCATCACGAACCTGGAGCTGTATCTGATCTTCCCGCTCACCGGCGAGCAGAGCACCATCACACTGGTACGCGGAACCATGGCCACCGGCGGACTGGTGCTGTTGCTGCTGCTGGCCGGTATCGCGCTGCTGGTGTCGCGCCAGGTGGTGTTGCCGGTGCGTTCGGCGTCCCGGATCGCCGAACGGTTCGCCGAAGGCCACCTGTCTGAGCGGATGCCGGTACGCGGTGAAGACGATATGGCCCGGCTGGCCGTGTCGTTCAACGATATGGCCGAGAGCCTGCAGCGTCAGATCAACACTCTGGAGGAGTTCGGAAACCTGCAGCGGCGGTTCACTTCCGATGTCAGCCATGAATTGCGGACCCCGCTGACCACGGTGCGGATGGCCGCCGACCTGATCTATGAGAACAGCGATGATCTCGATCCCGCGCTGCGCCGTTCGACGGAACTGTTGGTCAGCGAGTTGGACCGGTTCGAGACTCTGCTCAACGATCTGCTGGAGATCTCCCGTCACGACGCCGGCGTGGCCGAACTGTCCGTCGAGGCGGTCGATCTGCGCACCACGGTCAACCGGGCGCTGGGAAATGTCGGGCACCTGGCCGCCGACGGCGGTATCGAACTAGTCGTCGACATGCCCGACGACGCGATCATCGCCGAGGTGGATCCGCGTCGCGTCGAACGCATCCTGCGAAACCTCATCGCCAACGCCATCGATCACGCCGAACACAAACCGGTGCAGATCAAGATGGCCGCCGATGAGGACACCGTGGCGGTCACCGTCCGCGACCACGGGGTGGGCCTGCGGCCGGGTGAGGAGAAGTTGGTGTTCAGCCGGTTCTGGCGCTCGGATCCCTCCCGGGTGCGACGTTCCGGTGGCACCGGGCTGGGCCTGGCGATCAGCATCGAGGACGCCCGGCTGCATCAGGGTCGGCTGGAGGCCTGGGGCGAGCCGGCCAAGGGAGCGTGCTTTCGCATGACCCTGCCGTTGATTCGCGGGCACAAGGTCACCACCAGTCCGCTACCCATGAAACCCGTTACGGCAGAACGCCAGCGGGAAGCTGCCGGGGAACTGGTGTGAGGAGTCGGCCGCTGACCGCACTTCTTGTCGGCGTGATTGCGCTGCTGCCTGGGTGTGCGGGCGTACCGGATTCCTCTGCGCCACAGGCGATCGGGACCGTGGAGCGGCCGGCGCCCAAGAAACTGCCGGAGCCGAACTCCAGCATGGATCCCGACCAGACCCTCCGGGAGTTCATCAAAGCCACTGCCGATCCTGCCAACCGCCATCTGGCGGCGCGGCAGTTCCTCACCGAGTCGGCGTCCAAGGATTGGGACGACCAGGGCAGTGCGCTGCTCATCGATAAGGTGGTGTTCACCGAAACCCGTTCTCTGGACACGGTTTCGGTCACCATGGCCGCCGATATCCTCGGATCACTGTCAGACATCGGCGTCTTCGAGACCGGTGAGGGTCAACTGCCCGACCCCGGGCCCATCGAATTGGTGCGCACACCCAACGGTTGGCGGATCAACCGCCTGCCCAATGGAGTGTTCCTGGACTGGCAGCAGTTCCAGTCGGCCTACAAACGCAGCACCCTCTACTTCATCGATCCCACCGGCACCACCGTCGTGCCCGA